>Ga0183095_10298_pt1 | contig 211766 bp, 187 predicted proteins | sample BioMet4_FD_130346 | JGI IMG/M metagenome (GOLD analysis project Ga0183095, IMG submission 130346) | Microbial communities from bioreactor (seeded with sewage sludge) at LBNL, California, USA - Biofuel metagenome 4 (v2) (version 3) | ecosystem: Engineered > Bioreactor > Anaerobic > Unclassified ...
TAAAGCGATCGGCCGATTCTGGAGTCGGGATGCTGCCACGCGGATTTCCGGGGGCGGCCTTTTCGGCATGGTGGGAGAGGTTTACAGCAGGCGTCCCTTTTTGGAAAAACGGACTTGTCCCATCACAGTCTCTCCCCAATCGAGGAAATGAGACCGGTCGGAAGGCCGGTCTTTTTGCTTAGACGCGCCTGCAAAGGGGCGCGTCTTTAAAACCGCCTGCTATGCGGGCGAGACCCGAAAAAGCGGTAGCGGCGATGGAAAGGAAAAATCCTCCTTGGTAGAATGGCGATTGCTCGGTTGCCTTTCCCCTGGAAGGAGGATTTTTTCATGGCCATCAAGAATGACGGCGCGAGTAGTTTGGCGCATACGAGGTGGGACTGTAAGTACCGCATCGTGTTCACTCCGAAATATCGCAGAAAAGCGATATATGCAAAATTGCGGACCGACATCGGGAAGCGCATCCGGCGGCTCTGCGAGAGCAAGGGCGTCGAGATCATCGGGGCCCACGCGATGCCGGACCACATCCGCATGCTGGTGCGGATACCGCCGAAGACGGGCGCGTCGTCGTTCATGGGGTACCTGAAAGGGAAGACGAGCCTCATGATCTTCGGCGAGCACGCGGATCCCAAATGCAACTACGGAAGCAGGCACTTCTGGTCCGAGGGCTACCACGTCTCCACGGCGGGGCTGAACAAAACGACCGTCCAGAACTACATCAGGAGCCAGGAGCTCGAGGGCCAGGTCGAAGACGGGAAGCGCCTGAAGGAGTACAAGGACCCGTTTACGGGCAGGCAAGGGCGGCAAAGGCAATTGGGCAGCCGTCAGAGGGGGCCGTTATCGGCCCTGCCAGCATCAAGCCTTATAGGCATACGTGAAAAACCACCCCTTGAAGAGGTGGATTTTTATTCCTTCGCAGGCCTTGCCCTTGCAGTCCCATTTGAAATGGTGCTTTTCCTGATAGTCGTAGTCATCGTGGAAGAACTCTTTCATCAGGCGTTCCTCAATCTCGTCCTCCAAGAGTTTTTCTAAATCTTCGGGGGAGAACATCCGATAGACCGTGACCTCACTCCCGCCGCCATAGCGGTAGGTGGAGGAGAAAACCGGGGCGACGAGAGCCTCACCTTCGAAACGGGCGAAATAAACGGGAACGTGGCAATGCTTCAAGAGAGGCCGATGCCCCCGACGACCCGTTCGTTGATGCCAGTGATGCTGGCGAGCCCCTCGGGGGCCATTGTCACCACGCCTTTTTGCTTGATGAGCGAGAGAATCGCCTTCACCCGACCGGATCCAAGCAGAAGTTCTTCTTCGGGATGATTTGCTCTCTTAAAGACCCAAGCCAAATGGCTGCGGAAGAACTCGCAATAGCCGGCGACCATGTTAAATTTTTTAGGGTAGAGCGCTTTGACAATATAGGCATGGTCAAGCCGGGAGAGATGGTTCCAAAGGAGAAAGGCCCCATCTTTTTCTTTTTTGATGTCATCGATCATCGTCAGCTTCGGATTGAATTTCGAAATCTGGAAATCCACCATGATCGTCTTGTAAAACCAATAGAAAAAAGTATTGGGTTGGCGATACTTCCGGCGGCTGAGCTCCTGCTGCAGAGTTTCTTTTTTACTCATGATTCGACCCCTATCTTTCTTTTGTTATACCCCAAAAGGTAAACTTTGTCCTTACCGAAAATGCCGGCCCCGGGTTCTTTCCCCGATGATGTTTTAGGCCTTATTTTTCTTAAAATCCCTGCCAAAAGCCATTTCTTTGCTTTCAATAAGCCTTTGCTTAGCCTCTTTGAAAGGAATCGAAACTTGGCTTAGAAAAAAGCGAACCCGTCTCTGGGCCCGCTTTCGGATCGCAATATCGATGATGAAGAAAGGAAGTTTTAGTGAGCTTCTTTCTCATTATCCTCTTTCGGATCGGCCGACGGATCCTTTTCGCCGACACTCGGCTTTCAAAGCCAAGCGTAGACCTGAAGTCCAGCGGCCAAGCCAAGGACAATCAGGCAGACCGCTACAAGATTGATTCCAAAAGCCCAAGGCAAACTGCTCATCGTCCAAGCCAGGATTCCTTCAACCAAAGCCATGAGGCCCGTGATGGCAAAGGCGATCGCCGCGGCAGGGCCGAGGACCTTCGCTGCTTTGGGGAAAGCGAGAGCGAAGATAAGGCAAATGATGGCAATCATTGCAATGATGCCAGAGAAAGTACCAAGCCAAAGCTCGGCCTGAGTGTAGGGCTCCGAATTGTTTGCTTTGTTGATAAAGAAGAGAGAAGCGGTGTCTTCGACCGCGGTCATAACCAGGTTCGCAAACGATAGACCTACAATGCTGAAACCGCCGAGTTTGCCAAAGCGTTTCGGCATCAAGAGGCCAAGAAGTGCTCCGCCGATCATGAAGACATCAACGATGAACCAACCAATGTGATCGTATTCGCTGCCAGACATCCCTGCGGGTTTGCGGCAGAAGAGGTAGACGACATAGGTCAAAAAACCGGCGCTCAGCAAGACGACGCTCAACCACTTAAAAACTTTGTCTTTTTGTTCCATATATTATGGTCCTTTGACCTAAATATACGCTCCACCATTTATCTTGGAGCGTATCGGCCCTTGACCCCTTTTCACTTTGATTCACCTTGCTTTTTGTTAATCTTCGACTCCGGGCCCTTGAGGACTAGTTGAAATAGACACTTCCATAAAAAGTGCAATTTTTAAAAAATGGGAGCAAAAGTTGCACTAATTAAATTATTTAAGTGCAAAAGTTGCACTATCTAATTTACAAAAAGGTGCAATACATGTAATGTAGTCTTATGGAAAATTCGATTAAAAACTTACGGAAACAAAAAGGCTTGACTCAACAAGAGGCTTCGAAACTTTCCGGCGTCCCTTTAAGGACGTTTAAAAATTATGAAAACGATTCGTCCAAAGTCGGGACGATCAAATACAATCATATTATTGAAACTCTCGAACAATATGGTTATATCGATGAAGAACACGGCGTTTTGACTTTGGAGAATATTCAGAGAATTGTCACCAGCATTCTTCAGCAATACGATGTGGATTATTGCTACCTTTTCGGCTCCTACGCGCGGAGCGAGGCAAGGGAAGATAGCGACGTAGATTTGTTGGTTTCAACTTCAGTAACCGGCCTCGCCTTTTTTGGCTTGATTGAAAAACTCCGGGAAGCGCTTCATAAAAAAGTAGATCTCCTTACCTTGCCTACTCTCCACGATAACGATGAATTGGTAAAAGACATCTTGAAAGAGGGGGTAAAAATCTATGAAAAAAGAAAAGAATGATTTGTTTTTTATTCAAAAAATCCTCGAAGACATTCAGAAAGTTGAGACTTATATCAATGGGGTAAGCTTTGAGAATTACTCTCAAGATGACCGGCTGATTGACGCGACAATGTTCCGTTTGGTCCAAATCGCTGAAAATATTAAGAATCTATCGAGCGGGACCAAAAGTAAACACCCTGAGATTCCTTGGGAAGATATTGTTGGCTTTCGAAACCGCATTGTCCATGATTACGGCCACACGGATTACGGAATTGTTTATCACGTTCTAACCATTGATTTGCCTCAAGTAGGAAAGGCCCTTGGGGCAGAACTAAAGTAAGTTCTCATTAGCATAAACAAACCCGTCTTCGGATTTTGAGAGCGGGTCAGATAGATCTACTGCCTTGTTTGAAGGCGAGCCTCGTTTCGAGATCATGTTTTGCTCTTGAGTTTTATCCTCAGGCTTTTTGCTAATTTAATGGGGTTTTGCTGGGGATTTTTGTAATAAAAGTCCTTTTTGTTTTTAAGGGCAATTGGCCTGAACAAGGAAATAAAAAGTTTTCGCGAGGACGCGAAGATTGTTTTCGAAAAATAAAAACGCTTTTCGCCGTTCTCGGCTTGCCTTTCTCTTTTTTGCCAAAGACTCTTATAAAGTCTTTGTTTTTGGTTTTGCCTCTTCAGGCTATAATAACAAGGCTATGACCAAAACACTTTCAAAACTCCGAATTGCAACTCTCATTCTTTTCCTGGCTCAGATTCTCGGGGTTGGGGCGACCCTGATCCTTTGGATTTTTAATGTCGGTGGTTTCTCGGATTCCACCCACTACACACAGAACGTTCTCTACATCCTCGTTGGCTTTGTTCTCTTCGTTGTCACCGATGCGATGTTTATTTGGTTCAGTTTGATCCACGTGAACAAGCTTCGGCAAAAGAACGATGTGGAAGCCGCGCGTCTCGTTGGCTCCGATGTTCAGGAGGCCTATGACTTTGGTCAAATCGGTCTTGTGGTGGTCGATGAGTCCAACGTCATTATGTGGGCGAACGCCTTATTCAAGGACCGGCAGATCGATTTGATCGACACCCAAATTTTTGAGTGGCTACCCGCTCTCAAGGATTTGGTCAACGCCCCGGTCAACAAGGTCGTCAAAGCCGAAATCAAAGGCCGCCAATACGATGTGAAGTATCTCTCTGAGCCGCGGCTCTATATCTTCAAGGATGTCACCGAATACGAAAACGTGGTTAATTATTCGGAAGAACACGCCGTCGTTTTGGGTGTAATTCAAATCGATAACTTCAAAGAGATCGCTTCCGAAACCGATGAGTCGGCGGATGTTGTGAACAAGATCCGGGCGATCATCGCCGATTATTGCCGCGACAACGGCGTCTTGCTCCGCTGGGTTCGCACCGATACTTATTTCAGCGTTTGCGATTATGGCTCCTTGCAAAAGATGGAGGACGATAAGTTCTCCGTGCTTGAGAAGGTCCGTCAGGCCGGCGCTAAACTCGATAATCCTTTGACCCTTTCCATCGGCTTTGCTCACGACTTCCCCGATGTCTCCAAACTGAACGAAATGGCCACCCAAGCTCTTGATGTCGCTCTCTCACGGGGCGGCGATCAGGCCGTGGTTTCTCAATACGGCGCGGAGTTGCGCTTCTTCGGCGGCAAGACCGCGGCGGTTGAAACCACCTCGAAGGTCAAGGTCCGCTCCGTCGCTGATTCGATTATCTCGCTCATCAAATCTTCCTCGAACGTCTATGTCATGGGCCACCAAGACATGGATATGGATTCCTTGGGCGCGACCATGGGCATCGTCGCCATCTGCGATTGGTGCGGCAAGCCTTCGAAGGTCATCTATAATCCGAAGTTAGCCGAAAAGAAAACCAAGATGGCGTTCCAAAGCGCCTTCTCTCGCGACGTCTTCGATAAGATGACGATCTCACCGGAAGATGCGGTTTCAACCCTCAAGGATTCGACCTTGGTGATTGTGGTGGATATCTCGGTACCGGAGATGACGATGGCGCCGAAAGTCCTCGAAAAAGCCGCCAAAGTCATCGTGATCGATCACCACCGGCGGAGCGACAAGTTCGTGGATCATCCGGTCTTGGCTTATGTCGAGCCTTCAGCCTCGAGCGCTTCCGAACTCGTGGCGGAAATGATTCGTTTCGCTACTGCGAACCCACGGATTGAATTGAAGCCGACCTTTGCGACCATCATGCTCTCGGGCATCTTCCTCGATAGCTCTTACTTCAAGAGCAAGTCGACTGGCATGCGGACGTTTGAAGCCGCTGAAATCCTCAAGGAATACGGCGCGGATAACTCGGTTGCTGATGACTATCTGAAAGACGAGTTCGAAGAGTATTCGCTGATTACCAAAATCATCTCGACCATGCAGACGCCGCACTATGGCATCGTCTATTGCGTGAGCGATGATAAGGACATCGTTGAGCGGAGCACCCTCGCGAAGGTGGCCAATCAACTGATGCAACTCAAAGACATCAACGCTTGCTTCGTTATCGGCAAGACCGACGAAAAGAACGTCCGTCTCTCCGCTCGGAGCGATGGGACAATCAACGTGCAGCTCCTTTGTGAAAAAATGGGCGGAGGCGGTCACTTCACGATGGCGGCCTCGATCTTCCCGGGTCAAACAACGGACCGGGTGGTCAATACTTTGACGACGACGTTGGACGATTATCTTGATCAGGCAAGAGCCAGCGGTGATACGACTGGCGGAGGAGGAAAAGCATGAAGGTCATCTTGTTAGCGGACGTTTCGGGAGTCGGAAAGAAAGGCGATACCGCCAATGTTTCCGATGGTTATGGGGTCAATTATTTGATTCCGCGCAAATTAGCGGTTGTTTCGACGCCAGAGAACCAAGCCAAGTTGGTTCGCAATAACGCCGAAGAAGATGCGCGACAGCAACAAATGAAGAAGGACGCCGAAGCTTTGGCGGCCCGCTTAGAGCATCTCAATGTCGAATTCACGGCGAAAGTCGGCGGGGATGGAAGGATGTTTGGCACCATCTCTCCGAAAGAAATCGAAGAAGGGATGAAGAAGCAGTGGGATATCACAATCGATAAGCGCAAGTTCATCGACAAGTATCCGGCCAACGCGATTGGCTATACCCGTTTAAGAATCGAGCTCTACAAGGGCTCGGCTGGCCAAGTGATCGGCACCGTTAACGTCCATATCACTGAGGAGAAATAATGGCGAAGATCGTTTTGCCGTCGAACGTCGAAGCGGAACGCTGCGTCCTCGGGTCCATGCTGATGGATCCCTCGGCGGCATCAACCGCGCTTTCGGGGCTGACCGAAGAGGTCTTTTCCGATGTCGATAAACGGAACCTTCTCGTCTTCAAGGCGATGGAGATTCTGGCTTCGCACAACGCGAGCATCGATGTCCAAAGCGTCGCCGATACGTTGAATAACTTGAAGACCTATGACGATGCCGGCGGTTCCGAATACCTGATGGAACTCATTCAGTCCACCATCTCGCCGGACAACATCGACCACTACGTCAAGATCATCAAAGATCAGGCCGTTTTGCGCGATTATCTCCTGCAAATCCAGGCTATTCAGGATGCTTATGCCAAAGGCGACGTGCCGGATATCGGCGAGTTTTTGGCCGCCTCGACCGCCTCGCTCCAGGAGATTGCCTCCAAGCGTTCGGTCGGTGAGTTCAAAGATGCCAAAACCATCGCGACGGCGGTCGAGATGCAGATTCAAAAAGAAGCCAACACCGACAACCGGGGTTTAACCGGTCTTGATACCGGCTATAAGCGGCTCAACAAGTACACCCATGGCTGGCAGAAGAGCGATTTGATCATCATCGCGGCCCGGCCGTCGGTTGGCAAGACCGCTTTCGCCCTCAACCTCGCTGTCAATGCTGCCCGTTACCAAGATAAGCCCGTCGCGGTCTTCTCCTGCGAAATGCCCTCCGACCAGGTCATGAAACGGTTGATCGCCAACTTCTCGCTCGTCAAACTCGAAAAGATCCAAGCCGGCCCGCTCGATGAGAAAGAGCTCGGCAAGGTCTCTTCGGCCGTCAATACCCTCAGCAACACCAAGCTTTATATCGATGATACGCCGAACCCCAAACTCGGCGATTTGGTCAGCAAGGCGATGAAGCTTCAAGACAAACTTCAGAGCGAACACTCCGACCTTTCGATGATCGTCATCGACTATCTCAACTTGATCACGACCGAGGGCCAATACGATTCGCGGGCCAACGAAGTCAGCGTCATCACCAAGACCTTGAAGCAGCTCGCCCGTCAAATGAAGATTCCAGTCATCGCCTTGGCCCAGCTCAACCGTGATGTCGAACAAAACGACGGCCGCATCCCGATGCTGTCGAACCTCAAGGAATCCGGCTCGATCGAGCAGGATGCCGATATCGTTCTCCTCATGTACCGGAGCGACTATTATCGGAGCTTAGGCATCGGCGATAACAAAGGGCAAAATAGCCACAAGTTCGGCAAAGACGATTACACTCAGCAACTCGAGCAGCAAGTTCAACAGCAATCGCAGCAGGCGGGCAAAGACAATGGCATTTCCGTTGTCTCGATTTCCGTCGCCAAGAACCGCAACGGCCGCACGGGCGTCATCACCTTGCTCTTCGATAAGAACCTTCAGCGCTTTGATACGCCTTCCTTCACGCTGGAACAAGAAGAAGCCAAGAAGAACGGCGTCGTCCTCGATGCGGATGACGACGACGGACAATGATTCGTTTTCTGATCGTCGGGAGCGGCTCGAAAGGGAACGCGACCTTCGTTTACGATGAGGCCACCCTTTTCCAGATCGATATGGGTCTTTCGTTTGCCCGAATCAAAGAGGGACTCGAAGAGATTGACCACACCAAAGAAGACATCAAAGCGATTTTGATTACTCACGAGCACAGCGACCATGTCGGGGGCTTGCCGGTTGAGCACGACGTGCCAATCTACGCGAGCGAGGGCACGCTTTTTAACCCCACGAAGGTAATAACTCCGCAAAAAGCCTTTGCTTTAGGCGATTTCACGATTACTCCGATCGCCATTTCGCACGATGCGGCTAATCCGATTGGTTTCATCATCAAGCAAGAACAAGAAAGCTTGGTCTATGTGACCGACACCGGTTACCTCTCCGAAGAGAACCTCGCCCTCATGAAAGGGGCGACCTATTACATCCTGGAGAGCAACCATGATTACAAGATGCTGCTCCACTCGCACCGGCCCGCTTCGTTAAAGCACCGGATCCATAGTGATGTGGGTCACCTGTCGAATTCCGATTCCGCCCACTACGCGGTCGAGCTCGTTTCGCCGGAGACTAAAGGCATCTATTTAGCCCATCTCTCCGAAGAATGCAACACACCTGAACTCGCCAAAGAAGCCTACCAATACGCTTTTGAACAAGCCGGCGTTGCCTTTCCGCAAGACCACGTGATCTGCGCCAAACAGTGGGAGAGCGTCCTTGGAGGCGATTTATGAGAATTCGCATCCTTTGCGTTGGTCATCTTAAGGAAGACTATTGGCGGGCGGCCCAGGCCGAATACCTCAAACGCTTATCACCCTACGCTCAGGTATCGATTGAAGAAGTGGACGATCTCCCTTCCAAAGAAAATGCTTCGCTGGCGATGGAAGAGGAAGTCAAAACCAAAGAAGGTGCCAAAATCCTTGCAAAACTCAAGCCGAATGAGTTTGTTTGCACCTTGGATCTTGCAAAGGAAGAACCAGACTCGATCGCCTTGGCTAATAAGATGATGAAAATGTTCACGATGGGCGGGGCGGAGATCGCTTTCGTCATCGGTGGTTCGCTCGGCTTATCGCAAGACTTAACGAAAAGAGCGAATGCCTCGCTCTCTCTTTCGAAATTAACGTTCACCCATCAGATGACCCGGATCATTTTGCTCGAACAACTCTATCGTTCGTTCAAGATCCTCAATCATGAGCCTTATCACAAGTAGTGTCGATCTTATCGATTAAGCCATAGTGGACCATCGCTTTAGCCCAGCCGTCATTATCGATGTCGTCGGTCACATAATCGGCGACCGCTTTGACGTCGGGGAGGGCACCACCCACCGCGACCGAGGCCCCAGTGAAGAGCAGCATCTCGATATCGTTATTGCCATCGCCTAAGCTCATCGCGTTATCTTGGGTCCAGCCATAGTATTCCAAGACCGCCAAGATGCCCTTGGCCTTATCGGAATCTTTCGGCATGATGTCGACCGCATATTCGTCCCAGCGGGCCGCCTTGCAGTCCTTTAAGTGCGGCAAGAAGAGCGATTCATCGAAATCATCGCAGAAGGCAATCATCTGATAGACGGTCCGGTCGTAGGGGATCGGGAATTTGCGCGGCTGCGGGAAACGGGTGCCATATTTAGCATGGGCGTCGATGACCCGGTCATCGATCATGTTGATGTGGCCCTCATTTTCTTCGATTAGGGTCAAGCCGAATTTGAGACGGTAGGAGAATTTGATCATCGCGCTCACGACATCGGCGGGAATCGGGTACTTATAAATCACCACATCGCCGATGGCGGCGCAGGCGCCATTCATCATGACGAGCCCGTCGGGTTTGACGATATCAAGAATGCCGGTCTTGCGAATCAGATAGTAGTTGCGGCCCGAGCATAAGAAGACTTTGATTCCCTTCTTTTGCATCGCGCGGATCGCGTTGATCGCGCTGGGGGGAACGCGATTGGTCACGTGACTATAGAGGGTAGCATCAATGTCCGTGAAAATGATTTTAATGTCCTTGGGACTTCCCATAAAAATAACCCTCCTTTCACATTTTAGACCACTTAGGGTATATTTAATTGCGTTAACTCTATGCTTTACCCTGAATTTGGTCAATACAAATCGTACGTCGATCCCACTAACGACCTAGTGAATGCCTATTTGACCCCAGAGGGCCATCTCTTTTATGTCGAACCCGGCTTCTATTATGCCTTGATGAACCTCAAGGAAAAACGGCGGGAAGACTTCCCGCGGATCATGGCGGCGATCGCGACGATCATCAAAGAAAATCCCAAAGTGGTCTTCACGGGCAATTTCGATTCGCCTTTCATCGATAAAGAGGGCTTCCTCTATCGGGAGATCGGCGACATCACCGACCCGTTAAAGATTTTCGTTGAAGACAAGAGCCGCGGCAGCGACTATGGAGATTAAATGAAACTCGTCATCGTCGGTTTGGGTTATGTCGGTTTGGCCAACGTGGCCTATTTGGCGAGCCATGGCCAGAAGAACGTGGTAGCCTTTGATAAGGATGAAACGAAAATATCCTCGCTAAAAGCCGCCCAATTTCCGTTTAAAGAGCCTCTCTTGAATGACGTTCTTAAGAAAGAGTATAAGAAGATTCTCTACACGTCGGATAGCAAAGACATCGCCGATGCCGATGCGTATTTTCTTGCGGTTGGCACCCCGAGCAAAGAGGATGGGAATGCCGATCTCTCCTTCTTGAACGATGCGGTGGACATCATCGAAAAAGTCTCGAAAGAGTCGAAGATTATCATCCGTTCGACCGTCCCGGTTGGCACGGCGAAAAAACTGAAGGAGCGCCTCGGTGCCTTCCGGATTATCTCGATGCCGGAGTTTTTAGCCGAAGGCCGTTCCTATGAAGATGAGTCCTCTCCCTATCGCATCGTCCTTGGCGCTGAGGCGCCAGCCGACTTCGAATTTATCCGGAATCTCCGCAAAAGTGACGTCAATGCGGGTGTGCCCTTCTATTACATGAGCAATGAATCGGCCGAACTCACGAAGTATGCCTCCAATATTTTCCTCTCGATGAAAATCAGCTACGTCAATGAGATGGCTCGTCTCGCCGAAACGCTGGGGGCCGATATCAACGATGTGGCGTTGGCGATGGGCGCCGATCCGCGGATTGGCCATGCGATGCTCAAAGCGGGCTTAGGCTATGGCGGTTCCTGCTTCCCGAAAGATGGGATGGCTCTTTTGGAGACCGCTTCGGAAGAGAACCTTTCGCTTCTTTTGCCCCAGGCGGCCGCGGCGGTCAATGCCTCGCAACCACTCTATTTCTTTAAGAAGATTCTCAAGCGTTATCCGACGCTGAAGGGCGTGAAGATCACCTTGTTGGGTTTGGCCTACAAAGCCGGCACTTCTGATCTCCGTAATGCCTTGTCCCTTGTCCTAGCAAAACTCCTATTGGCCGAAGGCGCCATCTTGTCCGCCTATGATCCGGCCGAAGGCGCGCGGAAGGCCTTTGCGAAGGTTTATCCTTCGGTTCAGCTCTTCGCGAGTAAAGATGAGGCCCTTAAAGGGGCGGACGCCCTCGTGATTGTGACCGAAGAAGGCGAGTTTGCCAAACTGGATGAGAAGGCGTTACTTAATGAAATGAGCGGCCGCGTCATCTTCGATGGCCGCAACCTCTATTCGACCCAGTATTTCCATTATTTCGAATACATCTCGATTGGCCGCGCACCGAGTAAACCGACGATGTGAGAATCCGCAATCGCCGCAGCTAACGCTCGGCGATTTTTTCTTTTGGATTGCTTGGACTCGTCTCGTCTTGGAATGCTTTGTCGTGATAGAGGCAAATGAGGGTAGCTACCCCCATGATCAAGACCGAAATCGTCCAAGCGGACATGGTGGAGAAAGAAACGGCGATGTAACTTGAATCGGAATGAGTGGTTCGATAATTCGCATCGACCAATAGGGGCAAAAAGAGGGCAATGACGATTCGCATCACCAGTTCGCCAATCCCGGAAAGAAGGGGGATCAGCGGTTTTTTGATGCCTTGGAGGATGCTGCGGCAAACGGTGAGAATACCTTGGAGAATCAAGGAAGGGAAAACGATGTAGAGGTAAACCGAGCAATAGAACATGACCCGTTCATTCACCTCATTCGCTGGCAAGAAGATGTAGGGCGAATAAGGAATAAGAACGCTGTAGCCAAGGGCAAAGATGATGAGATAAGAGATGAAATCAATCAAGAGCGAATACCACAGGCACTGGCGGATACGCCGATAGTGGCGGGCGCCGTTATTCTGCGAGGCAAAAGCCAAAGCCGAAGCAGAGGTGGTCGAATAGATGATGGAAGAATAGCCTTCCACATTCGATGCTACGCCCATCCCCTTGCTGGCCGCCGCGCCGAAAAGGTTGATCTGGCTCGTGACGACGAAACTGCCGATGAAGAGAATCGACCACTGAAAGCCAAGGGGCAAACCTTGGGCCAACAGTTCCTTTTCGAGCGACCAATCGAACTTGAATGATTTGCGGCTCAAGCGGAAAAGCGGGTATTTCTTAATCAAGAAGATGTAATTGGCCGCCAAGGAAATCAAATCGATGATCCCCGTCGATAAGGCGCAACCGACCGTGTCGAGATTGGCCAGGTTCGGGCTGGTGAACAAGAAGCATAAGAGGACATGGAGAGCCAAAGTCAGCAAGGAAACAATCATGGAATAGAAGGAGTTGCCGAGGATGCGCAGGTAGGCGATCACCAACTGGTTGAAGATCATGATGATGAAGCCGCACAGGATGACGAAGAAGTACCAATAGGCTTTTTCAAAATAAACGTCAGCGACATTGAGCCAGCCAAGAGCGGAGCGAAGAATCGCAAACCCGACGACGCTCAAAATCGCGCCGATGATAAAAGAGAGACGGATCGAAGCGCCGAAGGATTGCTGGAGCTTTTCCTCGTTTTTGGCCCCTTGGTAGTTGCCGCCGACCACCGCGAACCCGCTGGCGCACCCGAGGGCGAATTGAAGAATGATCGAATTGAGGGAGTTGGTTTGGCTCATCGCCGTTACCGAATCCCCGCCGACCGTATTCTTTAAAACAAGGCTATTGGCCAAGCTTAAAAGATTGGTCAAAAGATAGGTCAAAAAAATCGGAATGGAAAATTGAATGAGTTTCCGGAGAACGTTGCCTTCGGTGAGGTCGATGAATCCAAACAAGCCGTGAATTTTATTCCAAAGGTGTTTCACGGCCTTTAGTATACGAACTTCCCTTAAGGGAAAAGGGGGCATTGGAGCATTAAATTTAATGATGGGATAAGAACGGGAAGTCTTGGCAAAAACAGAAAAATTAATCGAGAAGAGGCTTATGGTTGCTATAATCAAAACGAACATTATGAAAAACTTAATCATCAATCTTCGAGACGAGTTTCCGATGCTGCACAAGGACGTTACCTTAACGACGTATGTTCCGGACAACTTTCCGGAATATAGCATTGGTAAGAAACGCCGGACGATTTTGCTGATCCCTGGCGGCGCCTATTCCTTCGTGAGCGACCGCGAGGGCGAAGTGGTGGCCCTTCGTTTTGCTGGCAACGACTTCAATGTTTTCCGTTTAACCTATAATGTCGGGCCTTATCCGGAAGTTGGTTATCCTTTCTTTGAAGGCTTCGCGGCTATCGCCTACATCCACAAGCACGCTGAAGAATACCATGTCGACCCAGCTCATCTTGGCGTCCTTGGCTTCTCCGCAGGCGGCCACTTTGCCGCTTCGCTGGGCGCTTTCCGGAAGGATCCCTTCTATTCGCGCTTCTTGAAAGTCGATGCATCGCTTCTTGAAATCAATGGCATCCTCTTGGGCTATCCGGTGATCTCGATGGGGCCAATAACCCATGCAGAAACCCGGCAGAATGTCACTTTGGGCAAGCCGGAACTCATTGAAAAGTATTCGATTGAAAAACAAGTGACTCCGGATTTCCCGAAAACTTTTATTTGGACGACCTACAATGATGATTGCGTGGATTCGATGAACTCGCTCGTGATGGCCGTGGCCCTCAAAAAGAACAACGTCCAATGCGAACTTCACTACTATCCCGATGGCTTCCATGGCGGCAGCGTTGGCGATTCGACCTGCTATGGAGCGATGAAGGAAGGCTACTTCGAGCACTATGGCTATCTGGCCGATTGGGTCAATCAAGCCATTCGCTTTATCAACAAGGTCATGTAATTATGAAAAAAATCACCGTCCGCTATTTGTCGAATGAAGAAAAAGCCGTTTTGACCCAAGGCAAAAACGATTGGGAAAATAACGATCTCGGTGGGAAACTTCCCACTTTCACGATGTCGGACGGCCCGATGGGGGTGCGAAGCACCAAGAGCCTCGATGATTTTGAGCATCAGGTTTCCCTTCCTTCGATTGCTTATCCCTGCGCCGAGTGTTTGAGCCAAACCTGGAATCTCGATCTGGCGAAAGAATTCGGGAATGCTTTGGCGAACGATTGCATCGAAAGAGGCATTGATATTATTTTGGGTCCTGGCACCTGCATCAAACGGGTTCCGACCTGTGGCAGAAACTTCGAATATTTCTCCGAAGATCCTCTATTGGCTGGTCTTTTTGCCAAGGCCACGATTGAAGGCATTCAAGCGAAACATATCGGTGCTTGCGTGAAACACTATTGCTGCAACAACATCGAATTTGCTCGGAACTACATCTCTTCCGAAGTGGATGAAAGAACGCTGCGCGAGATTTATCTGAAGCCCTTTGAAATTGCGGTGGAGGCCCAGCCCTGGGAACTCATGTGCTCCTACAACCTCGTCAATGGGGTGAAGATGGCCGAGCACCAGATACTCTTCACCGTCTTGCGGGACGAATTCCATTTCGCCGGGCTCATCGTCTCCGATTGGGGCGCGGTCTTTGATCCGAAGAAGTCGCTCGAAGCTGGCCTTGATTTGGCGATGCCGCATTCGGAAGAACACGTCGAAAAATTGAAAGCCTTAGCCAAAGCCAATTGCCTCGATCCCCAAGCACTCGATGAAACCGCGGGCAAAGTCATCGAACTCGCCTATAAGAATCAAGCCCAAAAAGCGCTGCGCAAGGTCGATATGAGCGTTGAAGAACGCTACGCCGCCGCTGAGAAAGTGGCCGAAGAAGGTATCGTTCTTTTAAAGAACGAGAACCATTGTTTGCCGCTTTCGCCCAAAGAGACTTATCTCGTCACTGGCGCTCCGTGCGAGTGGTACGTTTCCGGGGGCGGTTCTTCAAGAGTTCCGCCGCGGAATCCCTTCGTTCCTCTCGAAGGTGCCTTAAAAGAAAACGGGCTCCAAGTCCATTACGTTAAGAGCGTCGCCTTTAACCATGGGGCGATGACCTGCATGGAGAACTTCCGCGAAGCGGTGAAACAAGGCGCGCTTTTGGATGGCAGCATCATTGCGATTTCTCAGGACGATTATTGCCAATCGGAAGCCTTTGATCGTCAAAGCCTCGCTCTCAGCCAAGAGCAGGTGTTATTAATTCAAGAAATCGCCGCCGTTTCAAAGAAGACGATCGTACTTATCTATGCTGGCGCTCCAATCCAAATGAGCGGCTGGATCGACAAGGTGAATGCGGTGGTCTGGGTCTCTTATCCTGGCGAGATCGGCAACCGGGCTGTCGCGCGCATTTTAAGCGGCGCGGTCAACCCGAGCGGCAAAACCACCGAGACTTTTCCGCTGGCGCTTGATGATGTCGAAGCAGCCCATACCCATGTCGATGCTTCCTGTGTGATTTATAGCGAGGGCCTCAATGTGGGCTACCGCCAATTCGTCAGCGAGAATAAGCCAGTTCTCTTCCCCTTTGGCTATGGTCTCACCTATTCCCATTTCGTTTATGGGGATTACGTCGTTACTCCCGAAGGCCATGGGGCCCGGATTTCGCTTTCGCTCACCAACGACAGCGACATTGATGGCAAAGAGATTGTTCAAATTTATGTCGGCGAGATTGGCTGCCCGTCTTATCGGCCGAAACGGGAGTTAAAAGCCTTCCAAAAAGTCGCTTTGAAAGCCCACGAAAAGAAAAAGATTACTTTTAATCTAGGCGAAAGCGCCTTCGCTTATTATTCGGCGGGCAAGGGCGCGTGGACCCGCGATGAAGAAGGCATCTTCGATGTCATGGTCGGCTCTTCTTGCCTCGAGATTTGGGGCACACAAAGGATTAAGTTATGAGCGGTTTGGCCTCCCATCTTCGCGTTGAGACTCATCCGAAAGCCCTTGCGGCTAATCTTGTTTATTGGCGGGACTACCGCGTAAGCGTTCTTCAGTCCCGGCTTTTCCGCTTGGAGCAAAGCCCGGATAAGATCTTCTTAGACGAAGCCACCCAAAGCGTTTGGTTTCGCGATCTACCAGCTCAGACATTCAAAGTCGTCTCGGATGCCTCTTCCTGCAAGATTGTGACGCCCGACGCCACCTTGATTCTCGCACCAGTTCTAGCGGATTGCCGAATTGAACTTGGGGGCAAAAGTTTGGCTCTTAGCAATGAGGGCAATCTTTTATCGACCGCTAAAACACTCGATAACTACGATGGGGACACCCTGCGCTTAGATAATGGGAAACTCGGGGAGAAGATCCACTTAGAAAATGGTGTTTGCTCGCGGAGCGGAGTTGCTGTTATCGATGATTCCGCCAAATTGATTCTTCGGGACGATGGCGAGCTCTCTCCCGCGTTAGCTAACCATAAAGACCTCTATCTTTTTGCCTATGGCGAAGATTACCGCTCTGCGGTGCAGGCCCTTTTCAAAATCACCGGCAAAACCCCCTTGCTTCCGCGTTTTGCCCTCGGGAATTGGTGGTCGCGTTACCATGAATATACCGATCAAGAATATCTGACGCTGCTCCATCGTTTTGTCGAACACCAGGTTCCGCTGACGGTGGCGACGATCGACATGGACTGGCATCCGAATCAACACAACATCGAGTCGGTTTATCCGATTAAACAAAAAAATCGCGAAGGCGCCTTCTATGGTGGCTTTGATGGTTGGACTGGCTACACCTGGAATCCGGCTCTTTTCCCGAACTACCGCGAGACGCTTAAACAAGTTCATGCCCTGAACTTAAAAATCACACTCAATCTACACCCGGCTTTGGGCATCCGTTGGTTTGAAGAGGTCTACCCTGCTTTTGCGAAGGCCCTCGGAGTCGACGCTTCGACGGGGAAAGCCATCCCCTTTGATTTCACCAACCCTAAATTCATCAATGCCTATTTCGCCTTGATCGATAAACCCTACGAGAAAGATGGGGTCGACTTTTGGTGGATTGATTGGCAGCAGGGCTCGACTTCCGCTTTGGCGGGTCTCGATCCTCTTTGGGCTTTAAACCATTACCATTACTTGGATCATTTGAAGAACCACACGCGCGGGCTGATCTTGTCCCGTTATGCTGGGGTGGGATCCCATCGTTATCCGGTGGGTTTCTCCGGCGATTCCTATGTCAGTTGGGCGACTTTAGCCTATCTTCCGTGTTTCACCGCCACGGCGACGAATATCGGTTATACGGATTGGTCGCACGATATCGGCGGCCATCAAAAAGGAATCTGCGATCAGCAGCTCTACCTTCGCTCGATTCAATTCGGCGTCTTTTCGCCGATCAACCGTCTCCATTGCTGCGACAATTCGACTTTGACCAAAGAACCCTGGGTCTATCAAAACGGCACCGGCTTGATCGCAATGGACTTCTTGCGTCTTCGCCACCAGATGGTTCCGTTTCTTTATACGGCCGCCTATCGGACGACGAACGAGGGGCTTGGGCTGATCGAGCCACTCTATTACGACGTGAAGACGCCTGAAGGCTATAACTACCCGAACGAATATCTCTTTGGGGGAACGATGATTGTTCTGCCTATCACCTCGCCTTTGGCCGGTTGTGGCTTAGCCAAAGTGAGGGGCTTAGTTCCGCAAGGGCACTATGTCGACTTCTTTACCCGCGATGTCTACGATTTCACGGAAGACACCGTTCTCGATTTCTATCGGCCGCTCGAATCGATGCCTGTTCTTCTGAAAGCAGGCAGCGTCGTCCCTCTTTCGCTCGATGAAGGCAATAGCGTGGCTAACCCTCAGCATCTTTTGATCACTCTTTGCTCAGGCAATGGCTCCTATTCGCTTTATGAAGACAAACTCATCGGAAAGAAAAATCAGGAAGGCTTCACGGACTTTGTTCTCTCTTATGAGGCGGGTAAAAGCCAAAATCAATTGGGGATTCGCATTACTTACCGCGGATTTGCAGGGGTTTTTCCGAGAGGAAGGATCCTTACTCTTCGCCTTTTGGATGAGAAAAAAGGAACGGCCGAAGTCTTTGACGAGCAGGGCAACTCTGTTGCTAAGAATGAGCCCTACACCGATAATCTCGAAGTCAGCTTCGTCTTCGATCCCGCCCATCGCTATTCTATTCGCTTCGTTTCACCAAAGGTCCCCTCGATTGATCTTTGGAAGGAGCAGCTCTTGCAGAGGCTTTTGCTCCTTGAAGGCGGGAACGAGGCAAAGTTGGCCTTAGAAGTCGCCTTAAAGAAGGCAGGTTCGTTCCAAGAGATGAGAGTGTTGATTGGCGCCAGTTCGTTTGGCCCAGAGTTTAAAGGACGCTTGCTCGAAGGAATATCCAGTAAGGATTAATGGCGGTTTGAATTGCTGTCTTATCGCCTCTCTTCGGAGAGGTTTTTTCATTGCCTTGACCATGAAAAAAGAGGATGGAATGGACCATCCTCTTCTTATGAGAAGAAATCGGATTAGGCGTTGACGGCGAAGTTCGTAATCTCGCCCACCCACTTCGCCGAGTGGATGATAATGTATTTCTGCGATCCGAAGGTGTAAGCGTTGCTGCCGGAATAGGTGACAGTCACTGTCTTGGTGAAGCTGTGAGACGAGCTATCGCTGAAGGTGTAGGCATAGGTCTCGACGCTCGTGCCATCGCTGGTGAAGGCCACTTTGATGTGGATCGTCTTGCCAAGCGTAGTATCGATGCCGGCGGTGGTGAAGTCCCCATTGAAATCGCTAGAATCTCCGCCTAAACTGCCGACACCGCAGTAATTGGGGAAGGCTTCGTAAACTTTGCTGGCACTGCCCCAAGTTAAATTCAGCATGTTGGTCGTCTGCTTATCATGCAGCGTGCGGAAGTCGAGCATGAACTTGCCCCAGCCGCCGCTATCGCCAATGAGGGTGGCTTTGACGTCCATATCGACGGTCCAAGCGTTGCCGCCTAAATGGTAGTAAGGCGAGACCATGGTGCCGTTCATATCGTCGCAACCATTCCCATTCGTGGCAAGAGTGTCTTTGTACTTGAAGCCATTCGCCACGCTGAAGTCTCCGTAGTCGTTGCTGACGGAAGCGCCATAGAGTCCGAAGTAGTCGAAGGTCGTGGTGCCAAGCAAAGTCGTGATCTTGCTGGTGGCATCCGTTCCGGTTAAGCGAGCAAATGCTGACAGGGTAGCATCGAACGCCTTGCTCGAATTACCCATGCAGAAGAGGCCTGGAATCGTGTCGATGCTGGCATAATCGGTATAAGACGAAACAGCAACCAGCTTATCATTCACGAATGTATAGAAGTTCGTGCCATTGCGGGCGATGCCTAATTTCCAAGCCGTCGTATTCGGGGTAATGCTGATGGCCCGAGCTGAACTACGTTTGGCAAGATAGTCAGCCGATGTCCATTCACGGGTGCCATCGCTCCAATCTGTTACTTTCTTCGATGTGGCCCACTCCCAGTCAGAGGCATTGAGTTTGATGCCTTCGTAATAGAATGGGAAGGTGTTGGTGTTAACGTCAGTCCCCGTGAAGTTCGCTGCGGCGAAGATTTGGCCGGCGACATAGGTGCAGGCCGACACGGTTGTTTCGTAATAGTATTGTTTCGAAGCCGCCGGGAGATAGAAGCCCCTTAAGCCAATGCCGGTATCGGTGATTGTCACGGTCGGATTGGTATCCTCGTTGCTGACGGAAATCTTGCTTGAGCCACCATCAGCCAAAATGCGTTGATAGACGTTGATGGTGACGGTCTTGGTGGCCGCGACTAAGGACGAATCGAGCGGATCGGTTAAGGAGTAAGTCAAGACGTGGGTGCCGATGCTGCCCGAATAGGTCGTGCCAGTAACGATGGCGCCAGTTTCATCCTTGATGACAACCTTATCGCTGATATCAAGGCCATCATAAGTCGCGCCTTTGACGGTCGGAAGCGTGAAGGATTTATCCTCGCGTGCCGAACCCGAAGTGCTGCCGGTCAACGTGATCGTCGGAGCGGTGGCGCTCGGAACCGTCTGGATATCGCAAATATAAGAGAATGAAATCGAAGTGAGAGTTACAGCGTCAGAAGCTACGACCTTGAAATAATTGAAACCGGATTCATTATTCCAAACGGCGCCACTCGTTAACGCTGCTTGATAAAGACGATCGGCGGTCTTGCCATAGTTGAGCACCAAAGTGCCGGTGAAAATGGCGGTGACGCTGCGGAAGTCGCTGATGGCATCCACGTTGCTGATGTAGCCATCTTTCGCTAAGGTTGCGTGGCCGTTGGTCATCGCGCTTGCGCCAACATAATTGAGAGCGACTTTGTTGCCTAATTTGGTCGGAACATTGACGTTCGAACCAAAGGTGGCCGGCGCGTTTGTCGCATCGAGCACGTAGTCGTAGCGGCTCTCCTCGCCGACGACCTTATTGTTGGGGATGACAACCCCGCTAAGCGAGATGGCTCCAACGAGTCCGAAAACGCTTACAGCGGCGGCCGCCAAATAAAGAGTTTGTTTCTTTTTCATGCAAAATTGCCTCTTTCCTTCTGACTCCATGATAAATTGGCAATTCGGTGGTTCAACAATTAAAAATAATGGAAGTCCGGGAGAAAAAACCTCCTTTGGCGAGATGGCTTTCGGGCCTCAGTTTCCGATCGAGAAGAATTCTTCTTTTCCTACGGAGAAGAAGCGGGGCAACTTCGGGGCGGGGACCATTGACAGAGCAACAAAGAATTCGCCGTATCGTTTTTCACTTCAGGGTTGGTAAACCTTTTGTTTTCTTTTCTTCTGTTTTGAAAATGGGGAAAAGGAAAGCCCCGAATCTTGGAGGGGCAATTCGGGGCTTGATGGGGTGATTAGAGACGAATTCTTTCGCCGGTGACGCCATCGAAGAAGAGCAAATCGTTTTTGTCGAAGCTGAGGAGCAATTTCGAATCGAGATTGACGTGGCTCTTGCGGCCAAGTTTGGCGGTCATGTCGCGCCCTAAGAAGTCGAAATGGACGATGTATTCGTTGCCCAATAGTTCGCACACCGTCGGGGTGACCGGATAGCCATTCTTCTTTTTGTCGCCTTCTTTGACGATTTCGACGTTCATCCGTTCCGGCCGGATGGCGCAGAGGATTTCACGCGGTCCATCCTGGGCCTTTTTGAGGGCTTCCAAAGTCGCTTCAAAGGTGGTTTTCACCGGGTCGTTATTCAGCGCCGGCGCGCCTTTCTTGGCGAAGAGTTTCTTGAGCCAATTTGCCTTTTGCTTTTTCTCGGCTTGGATCGGGTTCTCTTTGCCCAAGGACGAGAGCATCTTCAAGATCAATTCTTGGGAGTGCGGATCGTCGTAATGGTCATAGGCGTTTTGATATTGGGTAAGTTTGGCCTTGTAGAAGGCATCGGTGATGGCTTTGAAATTGGCTGGAACACCAAGTTGGAGGCCTTCGTTGATCGCGATGGTGGTGCCCTTCTCGTAAGTGCCGGCGAAAAGGTTGATGGCAGGCGAGCCAATGAACTTGGCAACGAAGAGGTTATCGGGGTCATCGTAGATCTTTTCCGGGGTTCCGATCTGCTGGACAAAGCCTTTGGACATGACCACGATCCGGCTGGCCATCGTCATCGCCTCGGTTTGGTCGTGGGTGACGTAAATCGTCGTCGCGCCGATCTTCCGGTGCAGTTTGACGATTTCGCTTCGCATGGTTAAACGCAGTTTGGCATCGAGGTTCGATAGCGGTTCATCCATCAAGAAGAGCGGCACGTCTTTGACGATGGCTCGGCCGAGGGCAACCCGTTGCATCTGGCCACCGGAAAGTTCCTTGGGCAAACGGTCAAGATAGGGCCCCAAATCGAGAATCACAGCGGCTTGGAAAACCCGTTGGCGGATTTCGGCTTTGTTCATCTTCCGCATTTCCGAAAGGACCTTGCCATCCTGATCGAGTTGGCGGCAAGCCTCGTCCACTTTGATGTTCTTGGCTTCGAGCGTCTTTTTCTCCTCAGCAATTCGGCCCTCTAATTCGTTGATGGTTTTAGCGATGAAGTCTTTTCTCTCCTCAGCCGATAGATTCTCGAGATTATAGGAAAGAAGCAGGTCGGCCGCCGGGATTGAAATTGCGAAAATCCTTGCAAAAGCCTCGTCCTTTTCGATGTAGTTGCTCTTCGTGGCTTTCGCTTTGGCGATCGCCTCGAGGAGGTCATCTTCGCTTTTTTCTTTGAGGATCTTCTCGGCCTGGATGAACGAAAGAAGCTTTTCTTCGATGATTGGGAAACGGTAGGCGTTGATGGTCAAAGGGAAGGCGATGTTGTCGAAAACGCTCATCTGGGGGTAGAGGGCATAGCTTTGGAAGACGATGGCCATCCGCCGATCTTTTGAGGGTTTGTAGTTCACGAGTTCGCGGTCGACATAAATCTCACCCGAGGTGATATCTTCGAGGCCAGAAATCATACGGAGGGCGGTGGTTTTGCCGCAGCCCGACGGCCCGACGATGACGATGAACTCATTCTTTTGGATGTCGAGGTTGAAATCGTAGACCGCTTTGACGCCATTCGGATAGGTTTTGGCTAAGTTCTGGATCGAGACGAAATTCGAAAGGGCGCGCTCATTACCTTGCGTTTGTTCTTTCGTTTGCACTTCTTGCTGTTTTTGGACCATAACCCTCCTATCGCTTAACTCCGGTTGAAGCCAAGCCATCAATCATTTTATTTTGTAAGAAGAGGAAGAGAATCAAAATCGGAAGCATCGAGAAGACCGCGGCGGCGGTTTGGGCGCCCTTCGCCGACCAATCGCTGACGCCGCCGGTGTAATTCACCAAGGCGACGTTAATCGTGTAATTGAGCGGATGCCCGCTTGTAATCAAAGTCGGCCATAAGAGGTCATTCCAGGAGCCGACGAAGCAGAAGAGGACCACCAACAAGATGGTGGAACGGGCCAAAGGCAAAACGATGCGGCGGAAAATCGTGAGGTCGCTTGCCCCATCGCTCCGGGCACTTTCGACGATGTCCTTCGGGATTGATTCGAAGAAGTTCTTGATGAGCAAAAGATTAAAGACGCCGCTGACGCCGGGGAAAATCATCCAAAGATAGGGGTAGAGGTAGATATATTCGGTGGCTTCGACGCCGTTATTGACGCTGTGGAGCGTGAAGAGGACGACATCGCTGAGGCCGGTGGCTTTGCCGATCGAAACATAAAGCGAATAGAGCGGGGTGGTACCGATGACACCCGGGATCGTCATCGAGATCAAGAGGATGGCCACAATGACGTTTTTGCCTTTGAATTTGAAGAAGACGAAGGCATAAGCCGCCAAAGTATCGACAATCAAAGTGATGATAACCTGAAGGCTCGTGATGACGAGCGAGTTGATCATCCAAATCGGTAAATTATCGATGCGGCCGTGATTATCCGAATTGAGGAACAGCCAATAGTGTTCGAAGGTGAAGTTGCCCCAGCTCGGGAAGATGGAAAGGGGCTTATTCACCAATTCGGATGGCGTTTTCATGCTGGTGCCAACCAGGTAGATGAACGGGAAGAGGAACAAGAGACAAACAATGAAGAGGATGATAAAAGAAATCGTCTTGGATTTCCGGGCGGCTTTTTGGCTTTTAGAAAGAGGTATACGAGCGGAACTGGCGTTCATGTTTGTCACCTCTCTTTCGTTCTTTGGTTGCGACTTTTTCGATGAGCGTCACGAGCATCGTCAATAAACCGAACACCACGGCGACCGCCGAAAGGGTGCCGGTTCGTTTGGCAAAAGTCGGGTCGTTCAGCCACTGCTGGATCATGATCATCGGCGTATCCGGCGCCAAAGCGTTGGGCTGGTTATCCGAGCCATACAAGACGGTTGGCTGGCCATATAAGCCCATGTAACCGATGATGGTGGTGAAGAGGCAAAGATTGATCTGGCCTTTGATGTTGGGCAAGGTCACCTTGAAGAACTGGGTCCATTTGTTGCCGCCATCCATCTCACAGGCTTCATAGAGGGGTTTTGGAACATCGCGGAGGCCGGCGGAAAGAATGACGAAATTGGTGCCGGTCTGCCACCAAATGGAGACAAAAAGCATCACGGCCCAGCGCAGAACCCCTTCGTTCAGCCATTGGATATCGGTGTGAAATAAAGCGTTGATTAAGCCGCTTTCATCGCCAGCGAAAAGCGAGGAGAAGATAATGCCAGTCACCGTGATCGAAGTCACGGCCGGGAGATAAATGATCGCCCGGAAAATCTTGTAGCCTGGCGGCTGGGTATTGATCAGGATGGCGAGGAGAAGCGGAATGATAAGAATGCAAGGCACTGCGCACAAATCGAAGGCCATGGTCTTGCCGAAGGCCGGCCAAAAAAGCTTGGCGACCATCGAATCGGGATTAAAGAGATAACCATAGTTTTTAAAGCCGCTGAACGTAGCGGCTCCGACGTTGTAAGGGTTGTAATCCATGAAAGAAATCACAACGCCCATCCCGATCGGAATGACGGTGAAGCAAACGAAGAAGATCAAATAGGGGGCGACGAAAAGAACGGCAAGACCATAGCGGCGGAGAATCTCGCCGGCTTCGGTGTGTTCTTTAATCGTGCCCTCTGCCATAGTCCTCGTTATTCGTTGATGAATTCAATCGCCGCATTGACCTTATTGGCCGAAGTGGTTGCTTTTGAAGAAATGTCGGAATCGGTGATCGCTTTGTCCATGCAAGAGGCAATCAAAGAGTTCAGCTCATCGAAGGTGATCGTGTAATAGGGCGTATTGCCAGCCGTCACGAATTCGTTGATGTCGGTGTAATAGGCCTGGATGTAGTTTTTGACGTATTCATCATTCTTATAGGCATCGGCATTGTTGATGTAGTGCGAGGCCGAAATATGGCCAGCGTTGGCCCAATCGATACCCGCTTGGACATCGTTGATGAACCAATGGACGAACTCAAGGCAAGCAGCCTTGGTGGTGACATCCGTGACGGTTTTGCTGAGGATAAACGCGTGCGAGTCACCAAAAATCTTATAGGCATTCGCGTCGGTCGGATCCGCTTGGAAGATGCCGGCCGTTGAGAAACCGCCAACCTTCTGGCTCTTGACCGCTTCGATCGACATGTTGTTGTGGGCTTCGCCATAGGCGCTGAGAATCGCATCGACCTCCCACGGATAAGTCGCTAAGAAAAGCGAACGATCGTTGTAGAAGGAGGTATAGGCCGCCGCCGTGCCATTGCCATAGCTGGAAACGGGGCTGGAGCCATAGAACAGGTTGCGAACCGCATCGATGCCTTTGACGAAGGCGTCTTTGTTGTTGCCGGTGCCCCAAGTCACCTTGTAATCATCGCCATAGGGGGCGAAATTATTTTGCATCAACGAAGTCATGACGAAATAACGCTGGAAGAACGTATTGCCGCTCACTGGGATCGAGAAAGGAATGAAGCTGGAGCCTTCGCCGGTTTTCGCGGCTTGGCAAACCGCTTGGAATTCCGAGGCATTCTCGGGCAATTTTCCGCCGGTCGCATACTTGTTCATCAGCGTCTTGTTGTAGAGCAAAACCACACTCTGGCCATCGACGGGGATGTTGAAGACGTGGCCGCTATAGCCAAGGTCGGAATCATCGGCCAAGTTCGAAACGATATCGTTGGGGGAGTAAGCGATGCCGCTCGCGCTGATCGCCTCATCAAACGGTTGGACGATTTGGTTGTCGGCAAACGACTTGTGGCCCTTTTGGTGCGACATGATGAGATCGGGCGGGTTGGAGTTCTGGGAGACGCGATCGGAGATCGTTTTTTCGAAAGAAGACTCGCCGACCGATTCGACGTTGATGTTGATCTTGCCGCGATAAGCGGTGTTGAAGTCGTTCACGATCGACTTGAATGGCTCAAGGTCATCGCCCGAAACAACGGAAACGAGATTGACGGCGACTTCGTCGTAAACGACCTTGCCATCGCTGTCTTTCTTGATTTCGCCGGTCGATTTCCACCATGGATTTTTAATGCTATCGGCAGCCGATGAGACACCGCCGGCGCCGCTCGAAGTGGCGGGCACGGAGGCATCGGTTTTTCCGCAGCTGGCCAATAAGGCAATCGCCGGGACAACAAGCAACCAACTTTTCTTCATAAGTTCAATCTCCTTTTATTGTTTGATTAACGTCAAGGCGAAGCCGCCGTTGGCCTCGATGGCCATCGTCGGTTTTGAAGAAGCGTCCATCGTCGAAGTCGAGACCGCGACCGTCGAGTTAGAGCCGGTCGTGCCGTTATCGCTATAAAGAGTGGCTTTGTAGCTGCCGGTGCCTAAGAAGCTCAGATCGAGCGTCGGATTGAGGGCATCGCGAGCGGTGATGCCGCCGATCCACCAATTGTCGCCATTTCTTCGGGCGATGATGGCGTGCGTCTCCAGATTTCCTTCGAGCAGTTTGGTTTCATCCCAGACGGCGGGTAAGGCTTTGTAGAAGCTTTGGTAATTGTCTTCGAGGTAACGGGTCGAGACATCCGACATCGACGGGCTGCCGCTTTCCATCGTGATGGTGAGGGCCATATCGTGAGCGGCAGTGATGCCTTTCCGATAGGGTTTCACGGTCGGAGTGAAGTCGGTCGGACCGATGCTGGAGCGGATCAAACTATCAAAGACGGTCTGATCGGTCGCCACGGATTTGAACTCGTTGCCACGGACCGCTTCCCGGTTGATGACGTTCGGATAGCGGCGTCTTTCGCCGGTCGGCTTGTTGGCGCCATGGCAATTGACCACCATTTGAAGCGAGGCGGTGGTCTGGTAGAAATCTTCGTAGTGTTTGATATTCTGCTTATCTTCCATCTGGGCTTGTGGCGCGTTCGTAGCCGTTTGGCCATCCCAGAAGTCGACTTTGACGCCGTCGATGCCGAGACTCTTCCAGTTCTTTAAGCGGACCCGCATGGTGGAAAGGGTTCCGAAATCGTTGATCGCATCGCCCCAGGCAATCATCTTCACCCCTTTGGAGTGGGCGTAGGTGCAGAGATCTTTGATCTCCGTATCGGTCCGGCCCGAACTCCAGCCGCCATCGAGAATGGAATATTTCCATCCCATGGTTGAGGCGAGGTCGATGTACTTGCGCTGCAAGGTGAAATCGTTTTGAGCGGTGGTGCCGTTATAGTAGAGCCAGCTCCAGGCTGTTACGCCTGGCTCAACCCAACTATAGTCATAGATCTTTTGGTCGTCGGCGCTTAAATCATTATAGTTGTCGGGTTTCCAGAAATCATTTTCGCCATAGACGTCTTCCACCAAGGTCGATTCGACGATGGTGTTGAGCGTTCCGACGATGCCAACCCGCCACGGCGATTCGAAATTCATGTCGATCGTTTTGTCAGGGGCTTTGCCGCTGGCTGGCGAATGGACCGTCTGGAGATAACCATCGGCGTCGTTCTGCAAGAAGGATCCGTGGTAACCGCTGCCGATCAACTGAGATTCGCTGAGGAGGCAATGAACGTTATCTTCCGTCACATAGGTGAAAGGGAAGGCATAGGAATCGGTGCCTAAGCGGTCGCTGCGGCGGTACGAGTAATAATCCTCATAAGAAAACCAATTGAGGCCTTCGCTCGAAGTGCCGCTCGGTTTAAAAGGCATCGCATAGGTTTTGGATTTGTCGGGTAAGGCAAATTCGGTGCATTCCTGCTCCCAATTGACGGTTTTCGCGGCCGTATCGTTCGCGGTGCGGACGTCGTAACGGAACGCAAAACCATCCGGATAGGCCCGGAAAGTGACATCGAGGTAATAATCGAATTCCAAGAAGGTCAGTTTCAACTCATTGAACTCGGTCGAAACGTTTTTCTTCTTGCCGGTGATGTTGGTGTAAGAGACGGCGACGTTGCTCCGCTCGCTCTTTTCTTTAAAGGTTAAGAAAGAGCTGAGGTCGGCTTCGCTGAAGACGAAGCCCATCTTGGAGCTATTGATGACGGCGCAGCCATTTTTTTTGACGTCATAGAAAACGCTGCCGTTCGTGGATAAAGTCACATCGATGATAAGCGAACTATCGGTCGAATGAAGACTCCAAGAACTCTCAGGAGTAATTTCACGTCCGCTTGAAGAAGAAGCGGTGTCGCTCGAAACGGGGGTTGAAACAGGAGCCGACGATGTCGTGGTCCCCCCGCAAGAAAAGAGGAGGGGCAGACAGCAGAGGGATTCAACGAAGAAATGTTTTCCTCTTTTCATTGGATCAAGCCCTTGACCGAATCGGCCACACTATTCACGAAGTTCTCGATATCACTCTCCGACCACGAATCGAGGGAGAGCAAATAGGAAACGTTGCCCGATTTATCATCGTTGAGGATGGTGAATTCCGAAGCGTGACCCGGTAACGTGATGAACGAAGCGGGATCGCCTAAGAGCCGCTGATGGACCGCATAAACGTTTGTTGAAGCGGCAAATTCGCCTTGCTGGATCGTCTTGGAGGCCGGATAAACCCCGCAATCCCCAATCGTTTTCCAGTTTTTGGCCACGAAATCCGCGAAGACGCCGGCGGCTGCGACTTTGTAGTAATTCTCGTTATCGTGCGAGGTGACGCCGATCGAATAGTTGCCGATGAAGTTCTTTGAATTGGTCGAATTGGTGATGTTGAAGAAGTTCGTGACGGGCATGATGCCAGTCGTCGAAGAATCATAAGCGGCATCGAGACGGCTGGAAATCGAAGTGAGAGCAAAGAGACCCGCTCCTGTCTTGACTTGGTTCCAGGTATCAGCCGACCAGGCATCGCCAACGGTGACGGCGCTGCCAACGGTGCTGTGAGTATTGAAGGTATCGTAGAGCGACTTGCAAGCGCTGACGGCCGTGGCCATATTGGCGGAATCCGCCCACTTGGTGTAATAGCCTTTTTCAGCCGAATAGTCATAGAGCATCATGTCGTTTTGGCTCCAGGGCAAATTCGAAGCGCCTTCAAACCATGGCCAATCATGGTCGGTGATGATGCAGTATTTGCCATCGTTCTTGGCGGCTTCCATCACCGTGTGGAACTCGGCGTAAGTCTTCGGCAAAGTCCCATCCGCGGCATAAGCGGTTGAGTATTTCGCCATCAAGGCTTTGTTGTAGACAAGGCCCGGAACAATCGAGCAAAGCGGATAGGAATTCAAGATGCCATTCTTATAGCAATCGGCGATTTGATCGGCGTAGTAATCATCTTTATTGAAAGTTACTTTGGCTAAGTTCAACACATCGGCCATCCGGTAATAATCGCCCGAACGGTTGATGACGTTGGCCTGGTGGAACTTCACATCAATCAGCGAATTATCGGTCGTGGAGTTGTCAACGATGGTGACCGCGATCTTGTTCCGATATTTGACGTTAAAGGCTTTGACGATCGCGCCGGCTGACGAGCTGCCGCCGACCACCCAGTTATCATTGACCGCCAAGTTGATCGCGACGTTGTCGAAGATGATGTTGCCATCCGAATCGTATTGGAAATCCACCGAGGAGGTGTATTTCGCGTAGAGGGTGAGATCAGCGGTTAACAAATCCGCATCAAAATTGAATTTGGTGGTGCAGGCCGCTTCAAGGTACCAGCCCTCAACGCTATAGCCAAGCCGTTTGGGATCCGGAGCTAACGAAGCCGCCAGGGTTTTGCCAACGTAGCCGGTCGCGGTGGTGGGGGCGCCCGCGCCATCGTAGTTGAAGTTGAAAGTGACCGTCACCGGAACATCGACGGTCTTCTCTTTCCAAGAGGCAAAAACAGTGGTATCCGCGTTGACTGAGGTATTGAAATCATAAGGGGTAGCGAAATCTTTAGCGGTGTACCAATTGACCAATTCGTAATTGGTGCGCTTGGCGTTCCAGTACGACGCCTTTTGACCACTCTTGACCGAGATGGTCCGGTTGGTTCCGCCTTCATAGTTCACATCATAGACAAAGGAATAGGCATCTTTCGGTGCGACGGAAGAGGCTGGCTGGGACGAGGCCGGATTGGCCGAAGCTGCCGGGGTTCCGCAGGCGGTTAACGCAAACAACGCAATGAAATTCAGCGCCACAAATTTTTTCATATTTTTTCCTCCACGAAAAATCTTCTTTTGCGCCTATATCTTATATGAGAAAAACTGAGGTGTTAAACCATTAAAAATAATGATTTTATCGCCCGGTTTCCTCGCGGAGTCCCTCCCTCGGAAATCGTAACGGAAATCAATTGAATTACCCTTGCTTTTTTCGGACGGGGATTTCGATTTAGCAAAAGCGAAAAGAGGCGGGTTTTGCAAAGATTTCGGCGGGCAAAAAGAAAAGAGAGGATTTTGCTCTTTCTTTTCCTTAGCGTTAACCTTCGGTGCCTTTAGGGGCTAAGGCGCCGGAGGAAGCTTAGCTGAGATACGGAAGCGTCGCGACTTTGAAGTTGAGGATGTCGACTTGGGCTTTCTCCGACTTGAAGAAGGCAACCTGCGGCTCCGAGCAATAGGTGTTGGAGAAGAACCCTGATTCATAGGTCAAGGTCTTGGTTGAATCGGATCCGCTGGTGAGAGTAATCGTATACTTCGCACCCTGGAGCAGATCGATTTGACGCTTGATCTGAACCTTCAGGATTCCGCCTAAATCGTTGCCCAAAGCGGTCTGGACTTCGCTGATGGTCGGATAGGTCGTGAATTTGGCGAAATCAGAAACATAGGAATTCTGATTAAACTCGGAAATCGAGGCTTTCAGTGAGCTGAACACCGTATCGAAGCCCAAGACTTCTTTCTGGTCACGGACACTGCGGAGATCGACATAGAATTTGCCCCAGCCACTGTTCTCGAGGGCATTCACTTTGACGTCGAAGTCCATTTGGAAGCCGCCTTGCATATAGATGAGCGGAGAAATCATCGAGCGGTTCTGATTGTTCTGCGTTAAGACGGTCGAGTTGTAGCCGAAGGCGTAGCCGTTATCGGCGCTATAGCCATAGCCATCGCCGGTGAAGACGCCATTGCCCGCCGAAACCGACCAAACACCGCCGCCGCCATCCCAGGCGCCATAGTAATCAGCGTGGAAGGAAGAGGACAGGGTCGCAATCTTGCTCTTCGCATCATCGCCCGTCAGTTCGACGATGTTGGAGATCTTGCCATCGTAGTGGTAATTCGGAGTGGCGGTATCGTTGCCAGTCATCACGATGCCCGGAACGGTGTCGACATCGGCCAGATCCGACGAGATGTAGGAATAAGCGCGCTTACCATTGATGAAGAAGTGGAAGAGACTGCCTTCACGGGCAACCGCCAAAGTGAAGGTGCCGGTGAACGGAGCAAAGGTAATCGGATCGGAACGGCGGGTATAAAGATCCTGAGCTTCCCAAGACGTTTCACCTAACGGATTCCAACCCGTCTCGTTGTACTTGTTAGCGCCTTCCCATCCGCCGCTGCCATTGACCTTAAAGCCGTTATAGAGGTATTGGGTCGAATTGCCGCCTTTGGTGGTCGTCACCATATGGTTCAAAGCGACCAAGGTGTTGAGGTTCGTTGTGCTGGCGGCATCGAATGTCGCTTCAGCGTAATAGAGCTTCGACGGCGCCACATACATGCCGGCGAGTTCGATTCCGCTCTTATCGACGGTGATGTATGGATTGGCGGTCTTTTCATCGTGAACAGTCAAGGCACCGCCGCCGGCGCCAAGGATCTTTTTATAGAGCGTGTATTCTTTGGTCTCCGTGACTTTCTTGGTTGCGTCGGCGGGATCCACGATCGTATAGGTTAAGGTGTGTTTGCCTAAAGTCTTCGGTGTATAGGTTTCATCGCTGAGAGCGACGGCATCACCCGTGCTATCAGCCAAGGTTAAGGACGAAGTAACATCGGTGCCGTCGGCTAAATAAGCTTTGGCGGTCGGCAACGTGTAAACATCATCTTCCACCAAATCGCCTTCGGTTACACTGCCGAGGATGATGCACATCGCATTCGCGGTGCGATCAACGACTTTGGCTGCGAAGGAAGCGGTGACATCGCCTGCCGCATTGGCAACGGTGATTGTCGCGGCGCCGAGCGCTTTCGCGGTGACGCCCAATCCCGACACTTCTAAGACATCCGCTTTATTGGATGTGATGGTGATGAGGCCTTGCTTCAAGGCTTCTTCGGCGGTGAGAGTTACGGCCGCTTTGCCTTTGGATGCGGTGAGTTCAATCGTGAGATCTTGCTGCAGATTGAGATACCACGTTTTCTCAAGGGTGGCCTTGTTCGTAATCGTCAAACTGGTGACCTTCGTCACTTCGACGACACTCGAGGACGATGAAGAGGATGTGCCCTTCGAGGTTGTGCTGGATGTCGTCGTTTTGCTGGTGCTCGTTTGCGTGCTCGCTTCACTGACGGGGGCGCTTGAGGCTTTGGTTTGGCCGCAGCCTGTCATGAGCAGGGCCGCAACAAATGCCGAAGAAAGAAAGATGAGTTTTTGCTTTTTCATAAATTTCCTTTTTTCGGTTTTATTATCGCAAACTCTTTTTTCAAAGTTATCATTAAAAATAATGAGCTGTAAGCGCTTTTTGTCTTTCCCCTTTGCGCGGGGGCGTTCAAACATTATTTTTATCAATGGTTTTTCCCTTCAAGACTATAAAAATATTAGGGTATGAAACTCCATTTCAATGATTTGTCCCTCGCGGAGCCTGATCCTTACATCTTCAAATATCAAGAAACCTATTTCCTCTATTGCTCGAATGCCAAAGGCGTTTTGGTTTTTAGCAGCAGCGATAAATTGAATTGGAAGCGGGAGCCCGATGCCTTCAGCCGGTTTGGCTATTGCGATTATTGGGGACCCTGCGTCTATGAAGATCAAGGCGTTTTCTATCTTTATTGCTCCATGCGAAAAGAAGAAGATCCCGACCCCAACCATGAATCCCTCATTGTCGCCGAAGCCTCAACTCCCTATGGCCCTTTCGTTTATTTCCGCTCGATCTGCCCGCCTTTTTCGATCGATCCTCACGTGGTCAAAAGTGGCGACAGCCTTTACTTGTTCTATTCGTTTAACCGCTTAAAAGGCGATAAAGTCGGCACCGTTGTGGCGGTCGATAAAATGTTGAGCCCGCTTTATCTTTCGGGAGAACCCAAAATCGTTTTGGAGCCGAGTTTCTCTCAAGAGATCTTCGAGAAGAATCGCTACGCCGAAGGCCAGGATTGGTACACCCTCGAAGGGGCGTTCTATTTCCGCTCGGGCGATTGGCACTATTTGATGTATTCGGGTGGCTGCTACGAAAAAGAAACGTATTTTGTCGGTTATGCGACCTGCCATTCCGCGGAGGACGATCTCACCAAGCTCCATTTCGTCAAACACACTGTCGGTGATGGTTTCTGTCCGTTAATCTATAAGAATAAGGATGAAGAAGGCGCTGGCCATAACTCCGTGCTTTTCGATCATGGCGATATCGATGTTTTCTATCATGCCCGCGATTATGGCCAAGCCCAGCAGCCGCGGACCGCTCGGATGCTTTTGCTCCAAGCCCAAGAAGGCCAGCTTTCAATCAAAAGCCGCTGATTTTAGAAAGGAATTTCTATGATGGAACGCCAACTGCCAGCCTATCCCCTCTTCCTGAAGGATCCCTTCTTTTCGATGTGGTCGATGGGCGATCGTTTAGCTCATAGTCCCACTTGTTTTTGGACCAACGCGGCCAAGAAACTTCTTGGCTTCATTAAAGTCGATGGCGAAGTCTATTCCTTTTTGGGTCTATCTGACGCGCCAGCGCTCAAACAAACCGGGATCGAGGCGTCCTCCTTTAAGACGATCTACCATTTTGCCCAAGCGGATTTCACCTTTGATGTCGAATTTGTTTCCCCTTTATTGCCCAACGACCTTGAACTCTTGTCTTGCCCTGTTTGCTATCTGAATTATCGATTTTCCTCCGCAAAACCCCACTCGTTTGAGGTTGCCTTAGCGATGGGGGAGAACTGGTGTTACAACGAAACAAGCCAATATCTGGGTCGGGGGATGAAGGGCCGGGTGTTCCAAGATGAAGGCTTAGAAATTGCCTTAATGGGCTTAGCCAAGCAGATGCCTCTTTCAGCCACCGACGATGAGGTGCTGGCGGACTGGGGTTATTTTTACCTCATGGGCGATCAAGCCTATTATGGCGACAATCATCTTCTTTGGGCCTATATCAACAAACACGGGGCGATCGAACCTTCGCTATTTGAGGACAATAAAGTCTTAATGGCCTTCAGCCAAAAGAAGCAAGGCACGCTTTATATCGCCCACGATCAAGGCGTGGCGGTTCAATACTTTAACGAGTATCTGCCTGGCTATTATTTCCGCTCGGGCAAAACCATCGTGGATGCCCTTGAAGAAACTCGGAAGAATCATGACGATATTGAGACAAAGCTGGCTCAATTTGATCAGCAGTTAAAAAAGGACTGCGCCCAAATTTCGCCGGATTATTATGCGGTGGCGGTTGCCGCCCTCCGCCAGAGCATCGCCGCTCACGTCTTGGTGGAAGATAAAAAAGGCGAGTTGCTCTTTCTTTCGAAAGAATGCGGGTCGAACGGATCGATTGGGACGGTCGATGTCGCTTTCCCCACTCAGCCGCTCTTCTTGCTCTATAACCCCGCCTTACTCAACGCGATGCTGACTCCGATTTATCACTTTGCTCGCCTCAAAGCTTGGCCCTTTGATTTTGCTCCGCACGATGTCGGAACTTATCCATGCGCTAACGGGCAGACTTATGGCTTGGCCGATGATGGCGGCCGCTACCGCTGCCATGAAGCCTATCGCCAGGCATTCACAACAACCTACCCGCATTATGTCTTGCCGAAAGAAGCCGAACTTTATGCGCTCGAAAGTCAGATGCCCTTAGAAGAATCGGCCAACATGATTATCATGGCCTATGCCGCTTACCAAGCTTCGGGCGAAAGCAAATCGATCAAAGAAAATTTTGATCTTTTGAAGAAATGGGCGCGTTTTCTTGAAGAATTTGGTTACTGCCCTTCGAATCAACTTTGCACCGATGATTTCGCCGGCCACACCGATAAAAATATCAATCTCTCGATTAAGGCCTGCGTCGCGTTGGAGTGCTTTGTCCGCCTGTTAAACGAGATGGGCGAAAACACTTTGGCCAAAGAAAAAGAAGCGGTGGTCAAACGTTTCGTTGAACACTTCGAAATGGTTTCTCGCTCCCGGGGCTTCTTGCCGCTCAGCTTTGAAGAAGGCGACTCCCGCTATTCGCTCAAATACAATTTGGCGCTCGATCGTCTCTTTGGTTTTAATCTCTTCTCTGCCGATCTCTATAACCGAGAAATCGCGGAGTACAAGAAACATCAAAATCCTATGGGAATCCCCCTTGATTCTCGCAAACCCTACACCAAATCCGACTGGGAAATGTGGGTCGCTTCCTTCGCGGACGCCTCCCTTAACTCTTCGCTGATTTCTTCGCTTGTCGCCTTTTTGAAGTCAAGCCCTGACCGTTGGGCCTTCCCAGATTGGTTCGATAGTGGAGATGGCCATGGCTATTGTTTCCGAAACCGGACGGTTCAAGGGGGCATCTTCTTTCCGTTACTCTGTCAAAAGAAAGGGCACCGCTAAAACTTCGCTTCATCTCAAAGCCTCGGCCACTCCTTGCACCGAGGCTTTTTCAGTTAAAAAACCATTAAGGATTATTCAGCCCTAATGATGTCGTCTTAATTTTTAGTTAATTAAGACGACATCATCGGGATAACCTGCCCGAATTCAGATGACGAGGCGGTTGGCATCTTCCGACAAATTATCATAGAGTTCTTGGTATTTCCGCTTTTTAGCTAGATCGTAGGCCACGTCCCAATGCATGGCGCAATGGGAATTCATGACGATGTTGGAGAAGACTTGGCCATTGAGAAGTTTAAGCGTGGCTAAGACGGTTGCGTTGTCCTCTTCGTCGGGGAAGGAGTCGATGATGGAGGCTTTGAGGTTCTCGGTTAAATTGGCGAGCCGAGGAGCATCTTTATCTTCAGGCTTTTTGTCGGTGGTGGAATAGAGAATCACCCCGCCATGGTTGTCGGAATGGGAACTATGATGAAAGAACATACTTATAGTTTAGGAATAAGGGCCCTTTCTTTTCAAGGTAGGGTTTTTGCAACGCATCAATAACTGAAACGGGAATAAAAAAAGAGAACGGGAACAAACCCATTCTCTTGAGCAATCAACGCGGCAACTAGTTGTTGTAAACCGGACGGAGGCTCCGCATCGACATCCACATAACCCGTAAGCCGAATAAGAAGATGTAAGCGAGCTGAGCGTAAGCGGGGAAGGCAAAGCCAATAAGAGAAAGAATGGCTGGCGCGAGCGCTGCCCAATAGGCGATCTTTTGGCACTCCCAGAAGGTGTAAATCCGGAAGGGATTGCTCTTGCCACGCGTCATGAGGAACACGGTTAAACCCAAAATCAAAGCTAAGCCAACGTAGACACCGAAGAAGACGCCGGTCATCACCCACGCACTGGTGTATTTCGTGGATTCGTAACCATCGGCGAAAATCTCTTTCCAAGAAGCAATGGTTTGGGTAGAGAGGCTTTCGCTCGAACTATAGGTTTTGCCATGGGAGGAAGTGGTTGAAAGGGTAGCGAGGTCGAAGCCTTGGATCGCGGGCGCATTCCACTGGCACTCGATCCGACTGCCGCTCGAAAGGGCGGAAGTCGTGGCGGAGGTGGCTAACTTATAAGCCTTGAAGCCACTCTCACCCAAAATGAAGATTGTGGTCTTTTTGTCTTTTTTAGGGAAATCAGAAGCGACGCCCCAAACGGAGTTAGTGTAATACTCATCGAAGCCAGTCGAACCAGCCCAGTAAACAACGAAGTCAGTTACGGTTTCCGTGGTGACATAGGGATCGGTCGGAACGCTGCTGAGAGAAGCTGAATCGGAAGCGCTCGAAGACGAGGCGCCCGGATAAACAGTGGTATCCACTTTGAATTCGTGGACATAAGCATTGCTTGGGTTCTTTTGGCCTAAGGCGGTGGTTTCAGGGAACGCGGCCTTCCAAGCGGCCGAGTCGATCGTCAATTTGCTGTCCTGGATTTTGCAGGACAGTTTCTTGTCCGCCAAGGTGGCATCGAAATCCACGAGGGCGTTATCCATGTTGTAGAGCGGGCTGTTCATGAAGGAACCGCCGGTAGTGCTGAAGTAATTGTAGACGACCGGGCTCATCGCGACGATCGTGCTGAGAACGGCAATGATAACGGCGGCGTACCAAGGCTTCTTGCGTGCTTCAACGCAGGTGTCGTTGCTGACGAGCGACATGCCTAAGAATTTCAGATTCGATAAAAAGGCGGCCCTGCCGTTCGAATTCGATTTTTGTTTTTTCACAACGTAATCTTTTCCCATAAATACTCTTTTTGCTTTAAAGCAAAGAAACTCTACAACAAAGCGCCTCTTTATACAAAGAAAACCTTGTCAAGGAAACCCGCTTTTTTGCGTGGGGGAGCAAAAGAGGGCTTTTTTGCGGGTATTTCAGTGATGACGCTCCTATACTAATCGTATGAAAACCCCGAAAGCGCCACTCTTGAAAACCATCCCGGAAATGAGCTGGGAAGATTTTTCCCGCTCTGGCTTTTCAAACGCGACGATCAAGGGCTGCCCCACCCACAGACTCGTTATCCAAGATCAAACCATCGACACCGCGATCTTTGAAGGGGTAGATTTCGCGACTCTCACATTAAACAAAGTTGACTTCCGCAATATTCTCTTCCGCCATTGCTCGTTGACGAATCTTGATTTCTCCAACCGCTACTTTGGTCGGGTTCGGTTTGAGGGTTGCAATCTTTTGGGTAGCAAATGGATTGAGGCCGCCCTCTTCGATGTGGTCTTCCAAGAAGGAAATCTCGCTTACGCGAATTTCTCGTCTGCTTCGCTCAAAGGCGTCCTTTTTTCGCGTTCATCCTTGAAAGAATCTTTCTTTGCCGAAACGGGATTTAAAGACGTAAACTTCGATGATTGCAATCTTTCAGCCGCGGAATTTTTTAAAACATCCTTGAGCGGGATTGATCTTTCAAGCGATGTGGTCGAGGGGTTGCATTGCGAGAAAGAATCGCTCCAAGGCGCCGTCATCGCCCCCGCTCAGGCAATAGATTTCGTCGCATATTTAGGCCTCAAAATCAAAGACGAGTAATTCGATTGGCGCTTTTGGATTTCTTGCGGTATAGTAGCAGGGCTTAGCACGAACTAAGCATTGTTCTGGGGACGTTCCGGTTTTGACGGGGAATTCTTTGGCTAGGATTGCAGTGGCGTGGTGAGCTAAAACACCAAAAACCAATAACTGATAACAGTTATCACTATGCGAATCGCGCTGCCTCGCAGCACCTTTCGTTTGCTCGCGCCTAATCAGTAACCTTCGGGTTTCTCACTTCGTGTGAGAGCAGCACGTCCGCCCTCCGTTTCGTGTCTCACGGAAGGATGTGACGTCATAAAAGACAATAAGCGGTGATGTCCGGTTGAGCGTCATCGACGAAAATTACCAACCTCGCCTTAGGGACTTGACCGTATCTCGCCCCAAGGTCAAATACGATATGGCCTAAACTGTAGAAGTCTTAGTTGATGGTTCTTCGGACAGGGGTTCGATTCCCCTCGTCTCCACCAGAGAAAACATGAGAATCCTCGGGCTCCCCGCCTGAGGATTTTCTTATCGTATTTTTGCTTAATCCATGTGGGATTTGCAGTGATTTTTTATTTTTGATGGGGTTTTGCGAGACAAAGCACCCTGGAATTTTTTTGACAAAAGAAACTCCGGAAATGATAATAGGGCCAGACCCCCCTTTAGGGTCAAGCCGACATAGGGCCCCACTTCAGGGCCCGTTTTTGTTTACAGATTTTTAGAAGGATTTACAAAAGTGTTGCTGGCTGAGGCTCTTGTATAGAGTCTTTGCTTTATAATATTTTTGCCAAACAACCGGGTTCCGCGTGGCCGCGCTGAAGCGTTGTTTGGCGATAACCTCCTGTTCGCGGCCACCCGGAATCCAAACACAGGAGGTTTTTCTTATGGGAAGACCATGCCCTAGATGCGGATCATTCGGGACGAGGAAATACGGAAGGAGTCGGCAGGGTCGACAAAGATGGAAATGCAACGACTGCGGGTCGACGTTCTCAGAGAGAACTGGGACAGTACTCGCATCAATGAAACTGCCACCTAGGAAGTTTGAACTACTTGTGGCCTTGATGCTCAGAGACTCGACTTTGGAGACGGTTTCAGAGGTCCTTGGTGTCTCGTCTAAGACAGCTTACTTGTGGCGACTAAAACTCTTCTCGTGCTTCGCCGAATTTCAAAAAGGTTCGATATTATCAGGAAAAGTATGGATTGATGAGGCTTTCTTTGCCCTTGAGAAAAAGAAATGGGTGCTGGTGAACGGAGACGGGCGCGGACCAAGGAACCAGATAATGGTTCTTTGCGGCGTCGACTCCTCAGGCCGGCGTTTTGCCGTCTCTTCTGGAAGCGGGCACCTGACGAAAACTAAGGTCATGAAAATCTATGGCAATCGTATAAAACCAGGGTCACTACTCGTCCATGATGGCATCTTCCCTCACCGGATTTTGGTAAACTCACTTGGTCTCAGTGAGGAGGTGGCGAAGTCTTCTTGGTCGGGATCCAAGAGAACAATGCAACCCATCAATTCTTTTATTGCCGAGATAAAGAGGTCTATGTATAAACACATCGGCGGAAGAAGCGAATACATCCAAATCTATATGGACTGGATAGTCTATAAAGGAACCTTGAAAGGCATGAAGATGAAGGACAAGATAGCCAAAACGTTGGCTTTCTGCATACAGTCAGGAGTTGTTTTTAGAACAAAAGACCGATACTAGGCCGATTTATCAGCAACACTTTTGTAAATCCTTCTACAGATTTTTAGTTGATCTGCCGTTGGTGCAGGCTCACATCGATAACGACGCTCTCTTTGGGGCGCTTGATGTCCTTCATGCGTTTGGCTAACAACTCAATTGCCTTTTGGCAGGCTTCGCCATAGTCGTAGACAATCGAAGCCAAGTCGGTCATGCCGACCATCTGACTGGCTATACCATCGAAGCCGATGATGTGGAGCTTCGGATAGATTCGGCGGATGTTCGGAATCATCTTGTTCATCTCGGCGATCGCGTTATAGGCGGTCTCGTCATTAAAACAGAAGACGCCGAGATAGCCTTCGTAGATGAGCTTAGGCAATTGAGCGGCCACATCGGTGACCAAAACGGTTTTAACGCTGACTTTAGGGTCGATCTTTTTGACCGCGTTCTCAAAGGAAATCTTCCGCTCCTCGGACCGGATTGCCTTAACGTGGCTCACATAAACGAGTTTTTTGATGTGGTGGTAGTTGATCAAATAGTTGGCGGCGATTGAGCAGCCCCGTTCGACGTCGGGATAAACTTCGTCGACTTGGGAGAACGGGCAGCGGGATCCGACGAAAACCATCGGGATGCTGGCGTAATAGGCATCTTCGACCGCTTTCGCCGAGAGATCGACCAGCGTGACAATACCATCCACCCGTTGGGAGATGCATTGCTTAATGACGTCGGGTCTTAAACTATCGCCGGCGTTATCGATGATGGTGTAATCGTAGTTACCGCGGGCGATGGCGTTCAGCAAATGGCGGGCGGTGATGATGAAATAATAGTTATCGAATCCATTGATGAGAATGGCGATCAAAGGACGGGCATCCCGCTTGATGAACTTGGATAACGAAGCGGGCATGTAGCCGATTTCGTAAGCCTTTTTACGAACCGCCTCTTTGGTCGAAGCCGAGATGTCATCGCAATCGCGGAGGGCACGCGAAACCGTGTTGATGGATAAGCCCAATTCGTAGGCGATTGTTTTTTGACCGGTCGATTTATTGGACATCCTTACGCTCCCTGGTCCCTTCAAACCATTTTAGTTTAATCACAAGTCCCTTCAAGGCTTACTTTTTCTGAAATGAGAATTGCTTTAGGAATCGCCGTATTTCTTTCTAAAACGTGATGAGGATCTCCCCGGATGTTCGACTCAATAACGAGGGGCGAAGCTTTGCTTCCGCTGTCTTTTCTTCCCTCCGTAAGTTTAAGGATGGCGAAATAGAGAAAGCGAGGATTATTTTTAATTTAAGTTTTTCAAGTCTCCACTCTCCTCCCTCGGGTATATTGATGAAGATGAAGAGATGTCCAAGATGAAAAAACTTCTTATCGATACCGATTTAGGCGGCGATTGCGATGATGCCGGAGCGTTGGCCATCGCCAATGTTTTGATGGCGGAAGGGCGATGCCAGCTTCTTGGCGTTACCCATACGACCTCTTCTCCCTATAACTTGGCGTGCCTTCAGGCCATCGACGAATACTACCATCACCCCGAGATTCCTTTAGGGGCTTATCGCGGCCCTCTTTTTATCGCCGGTTCCCAATACGAACGTTTCGACAAAGATATGGCGAAGGCCTTTCCGAACCGTTATAGCGAGAGCAATCAGCCTGCGGTTGAAGCGGTTCGCTTATGGCGGAGTTTGCTCTCGGAAGCGGCTGATCAGAGCATTACCTTGGTCGGGATTGGACCCTTTCGAAATTTAGCCAACCTCCTTCGGAGCCCAGCCGATGAGATCTCGCCCCTGAGCGGGAAAGAACTCCTGGAACGGAAAGTGGTCGAAAGCGTCTTTATGGCAGGCGATGTTCAACGTCATCATTACGCCGAATACAATGTGCGCGAGGACATCCCCAGTGCCCAATACGTGGCGGCGAACATCCCCACCCCTGTTGTTTATCTCGACTTTACCCGCGGCGAAAAGGTTTATTGCGGCCAGGCTTTTTTCGAGCCAGGGCACGAAAATAATCCTGTTGCTTTTGCCTATACCCATTATTCGAACGCAGCCCGTTCTTCCTGGGATCCGCTTACGGTCTATTATGCGATCACGGGCGAAGATGGCCTTTTCCATTTGTCGGAGAAGGGCGATCTTCATTTCGACGACAAGGGCCATACGGTTTTTGTCCCCAATCCCCAAGGCCATTCCCGTTATCTCAAATTGGCGGTCTCACGGAAAAAGGCCGCAAGTGTCCTTGACGCTCTCTTATTACGAAGCTCAAATTAACTAATTTTCTCTTCTTTAATGAAGGGGTGGTCAACCTCGATTTTTTGCCCGGTCTAAGACGATAGATTTTAAAGGGTCACGAAACGTCTCGTTTCTCTTCCACTCACTCGTTTCTTCGTGGGGCGGGAACGAGGCGAGGGAAGTCATGGCCGTATCGTTGTCTTTCAGGAGGCTTCGATAAGAATGGTTTTTGGCGGAGAAAAGAAACGTTTCCTTCCTTGGCGTCCTTTGACTTCGGTGGGAGCAACGAAGAGTTTACCTTCGTCCAACCTGTTTTCATCTATTTGGAAGGAACCCTCGTGTATAATGAGGACGCCAGTAAAGAAGGGGAAAAGGTATGCAAAAAGAATTGTGGCTGCCTGCGCTTCTGCATTTCTTTGTCGACTTCTTTTCCGTCTACGCCCTCTTCGCTTTCCACCTCAATGGCGAACTGGCGGCAATCTTGATTTTTAGTTACGACGCTTTGGCTTTCTTGCCTCAGCCGCTTTTCGGTGCCCTCTTCGAGAAGAGCAAGCGGATGCCTTATCTCGGATCCATCGGCTGCTTGCTTGCTATTATCGGTGCCCTCATCCCCGAAGCCATCACCGCGATAGTCTTCTTTGGGATCGGCAACGCCATCTTCCATGTTTGTGAAGGAAAACTTGTCCTCGATAAGTCGGAGAAGTCCGCTCCGTTAGGCGTCTTTATCAGCTTTGGATCCCTCGGGCTGGGCTTGGCCTTAAGTTTCTCAAACTTTTACCTCTATCTTTCTCTCCTCGTTGTCTTCATTATCCTTGCAATTCTCAATTGCTTTGTCCCTTATGCCAAGGCGATTCCCTTTGTTTATCAGCCAAAGGAAGGGCAAGACTCAACGCTGATCCTCGCCCTTGTTCTTATTGTCCTCGGCGTCTTCTTCCGTGGCTTCTTTGGCCAATATACCGCCTATCAGTGGCCAACGAGCAGCCTCAGTTACCTCAACGCTCTTTGGTTTGGTCTTGCCATCTTCTTTGGCAAAGCCATCGGCGGCTTCCTTCTTGATGCTTTTGGTTCCATTCCCCTTATTGTGGTTTCGTTCTTATTGAGTTTTATCGGCTATTTCTTCCCATCCTCAGTGAGTTTGTCGCTCCTTGGGGTCGTCGGTGTCAACCTCTTGATGGCCCTAACGATGGAGTTCATGCGGCGGGCTACCCCGAAGAATACGGCCTTTGGTTTTGGCCTTTTGGCTGCCTTCCTCCTCGTGGGTTATGAAACCGGCTACGCCCTCAAGAGTTACGTGGCCTTCCAAGCGTGGCTCGATCCGATTTTGATGGCCCTCAATGCGGCGAGTTTGCTCTTCGTCTATTTCTTACTTCGGAAAGAGGGACGGCAAACATCCGCCCTTTTTGCTTTTCATCACTAGGAGGAAAAAGCATGATGAATATCCAAGTATTCGATGTCGCCCCAATCAGTTTTGTTTTGCCCATTGTTCTTCTCATTGGCTTGCCTGCTCTCGCCATCGTTTGCATCCTTGTGGCGGTGTTGATCATCAAGAAGCGGCAAAAGAAGGCAAATCAACTCGCCCCAAAGGCGGAGCCCGTCTTAACGGCCTCGCCCAAAGAGAAGGCCCCCGAAAAGGGCGAGGAGGTAAAGAAAGATGATTGAGATTTTGGATGTCGCTCCCTTTACGCCATCGTCCTCCTCGGAAAGCGCGGCGAACGCTCTCCAAAATGGCGGGACGATTTCACCGAACATCTCGGCTTGGCCTTGGATGGTTGTGAGTCTGGTTTTGGTGGTGGTGATCGCCGTGTTGGCCGCTCTCCTAATCAAAGAAAAAGAAAAGCATTCGTCATGATTCATCTCCGCATTCTCCTCGGGGCTTTATTGACCATTGTGATCGAAACGCTTTTTTTCTATGTCTTTGGCTTCCGAAGCAAGCGGTTTGTTCTCTCTTGCATCCTCATCAATCTGGCAACCAACTACTCCCTCAATTATGCTTTGCTCTATTTTCCCTTTCCGGGCGATATCTACGTTGGCGAAGCGCTGATAGTCATCATTGAAGCCCTTTTTTACTTCTCTTTTAACCGAGAAAAGAAAGAGGTCATCCCTTTGACGGTGGCCGCCAACCTTCTCTCTTTTCTCGCTGGGCTTATTTATTATTTCGTCTTGAACCAAAACGGTTGGCTGAAATAATCCTGCCTTTTTTGCCTTTCGAGTTTGTTATAGTCTTCGTCCTTCACTGGCCCTCGCCATCGGTGCAGAGTATGATCCGGCCTCCGTTATGGTGGATATGTTAGTTGTTGCCTGGGCTTGGTTCAAACGTCACGTTGTAGATGCCCGAGCCTTAAGGCTTTGCGGCCCGCTGTTTGTTTCTCCATCAGATCATCCTCACTTTTGCCCTCATTCTATCCCTCGGAGTTATTTCTAAGTCAAGGGGTTGGAGGTTGTCTTGCAAATAAGTGGGGCTATTTCCATAATGATGGCATGAAAGAAAAAATGAATGTGATCCTGGATTCTGATCCAGGCCACGATGATGCTGTCGCAATTCTTTTGGCTGGGAAAGCCCCCGAGATTAATCTCTTAGGCATCTCGACCTGTTCGGGTAATCAGAGCATTGAGAAAACGACGAGGAACGCCCTCAATCTTTGCCAGTATCTTGGCATCGATGTTCCAGTGGCGGCCGGTTCGCCCAGACCTTTATTCAAGGAACCAATGTATTGCCCGCAAATCCACGGCGAAAGTGGCTTAGATGGGTTCACTTTCCCGCCGTTAACGAAGAAGAGAGACTCGCGTTTGGGATCCGATTTCATTATTGAGACTTGTCTAGCTAATCAGGATGTGATTTTGGTGCCGACTGGCCCATTAACCAACATTGCTCTTGCTCTCCAAAAGGAGCCGAAGATCAAATCCCATATCAAAGAAATCATGTTAATGGGTGGTTCGATCGGCGCCGGGAACGTCACCCCGGCTGGCGAATTCAATATTGTGGTTGACCCTGAAGCAGCCGAGATCGTTTTCTCATCGGACTTACCGATCTATATGAATGGACTTGATGTTACCCGCCAAGTGTTGGTCACCGACAAAGTGATTGAACGGATGGAGAAGATTGGCAATAAGGCCAGCGGCCTCTTCGCTCAGCTCATGAAGCAGTACAACATCAATCAAAAGAAAACATTCCAGTGGCCGAATGGCGGTCCGCTTCATGATCCGGTGACCGTTGTAAGTTTGCTCGATCCCTCCGTGGTGACTTACGAATATATGAACGTCGGTATCGATGTCTCGAAAGGTCCGAGCTATGGGCGGACGAATTGCGACCGGTATGGTTATCTCCATCTTAAGCCGAATGCCCACGTTGCGGTGGCGATTGACCAAGCGAAGTATTGGGATGTCATCGAGAAAGTCATGAGGCTCTATTAATGGCTGACATCTATATTCTGGGTTCGCTCAATATGGATCTCGTGGTCTATTTGGATCGCTATCCCAATAAAGGCGAGACAATCAAGGGCCATTCGTTTCGAACCGGAGCGGGTGGCAAAGGGCTTAATCAGGCGATTGCCGCTTCCAAACTCGGCGGCCATGTCCACTTTCTTGGCGCGGTTGGCCACGACATTTTCGGTGAGGCTATGAAAAATCAACTCTTGGCCTATGGCGTTGACATTTCTTCGGTGGCAACCCGAGAAACGATTTCAAGTGGCGTCGCCCTCATCGAGGTGTGTCAAGGCGAGAACGAGATCGCTCTCGATCTCGGAGCCAACGAGACAATTACCGAAAAAGAGATCGATGACTTTTTGAAGAACGCGAAGAAAGGGGATCTCTTCCTAACCCAAGGCGAGAATAACCTCGAAGCTTTGGCGGAATCCTTGCAAAAAGCCCATCAAAAAGGCTTGCTAACCTTGTTGAATCCGGCCCCAGCTAATCCGACGATGAAGGATTTTTTGCTGAATGTGGATTGCATTTTGCCCAATGAAACCGAAGCGGCCCTATTGACTTGCACTTCGGATTTAGAGTTAGCGGCGAAACGCTTGGGTGTCCCTTCGGTGGTTGTCACTTTAGGCGCTAAAGGTTTCTTTGCTCATACCAAGGACGAGTCCTATCAGCATTTGCCGATTAAGGTCAACGTCGTTGATACGACGGGGGCGGGCGATGCCTTCTGCGGCGCCTACGCCTACTTCCTTTCAAACAAAATTGCCGAAAAGGAGGCGCTTTGGATGGCCAGCATTTATGCCTCCTTGAAGACGACGCGCAAAGGGAGTTCGGTGGCAATGCCTACTCAAGAAGAGCTCAAGGATTATCTCGCAAAAGAGAAGATAGCTTTATAGTCGGTGTTCATCAGCGGGCTTTGCCATTTCTCTTTTGGATTCTTTTTTCAAAAACGGGATTGTTCCTATCTTTTTCTTTTTTATTCAAGCGATAAGCGAAAAAATGGGACGGAAAATTAGCCGATTGTTTCTTTAAAATAATTTCCTATTTGAAACTGAAAAAGTTTTCCATAAAATTATATTTTCTCATCAAAAATATTGGATTAATCGAAAAATATTAAAAAGGTAAAAATCGTACAAATTATCTAGTTTTATTGTTATTTTATTCTATTTTTGAATCACGATTGAATGAAAAATATTTTCATTTTGTTTTTATTAGTCTATGATTAAGGCTGTTCAGTCGGTGATTATTTGAATTTCATCTTTTAACAGCATAAGGAGGTTTTCAAGATGAAAAAGGTTGCTAAGACATTGCTGATTCTAATGGCCCCATCAGTTCTTTTGGCTTGCGGGACAACTCCAGCGTCCAGTTCAACTCCAACGAGTTCCGCGGGTAACTCTTCCGCTCCAACCAGTTCAATTGCTGCCTCGTCAACTCAAGATTCTTCCGGAACTTCCGTTGCCTCGAGTTCTTCGACGATTAGTGGCGAAGGCACTTTGGCTGATGGCCTTGTCGCCAACGGCCCGACCGCGAAAACGGCAACCGAAGCCGTTGCTGATCCCCGGGTTGAGTCTTATAAGGCTTATACAGCTGATGGGACGCAAATCGGTGGTTACAAAACAATCGCTAGTGCTGTCGGCGCTGCAGTTGCGTCAGACGTCACGGCCAACACCGGAGTGGCCGAGGCCTCTCAAGTGTATGGAAGTTATGTGACGAAGAAAGACCAGGATTTCAAATACTTTAAGAATAAGAAAGGCTTCGCCGATGGCAACGATGACCAGTTCTGGTATTACGAAAATGGCAACGCCTTGGCGGCTTATAACTGCTACGATGAAGGCGATATCGCCGGCCTCCGCAACGCTAAACTCATCACGGAAAACGTTTCTCAATACGGCACCAGTGCCCGTCAGTTTTGGAATTCTTATGGCCTCTACGATGCGGCCGGGGCTGAGATGAACGGCGATGTGTACGCTCAGACTTGGGAACTCTCCAGCACCATGGATGCGGCCGCTCTTTGTTTGACTGGGCGTCTTAAGGGCGTTTCCGGCTTGAAGTATTCCATCGATCTTTCAAACGTGAAGATTGCTCCGGCTTATGAGGATTGCGATAGCACTTATGCCTTCATGGGCTTTTATGCTTGGCAAGACTATTACGTTGTAGCCATCGGCATCGCATGCGATACCGCAACGGGCAACTGGTATCAGTTCGCCGGCACTTCGCGCGACGACTCCTTCTCGGACGTTAAATACAACCTTGGTGCCTGCGTTATGACGTCCACCTACAATCGAGATGGTGGCTACTTTGTTCCAGACAATTCGTCCTTGACGATGTCAATCAACACCAAGCGCGAGTATGATTCGGCAGCCGATGAATACTACCAAGTCGACGAGGAGAAAATCGAAATCGCTGATGGCGCAACTTTCATCCGTGACATCGACAATTCTGTCCTTAATAATTTCTTTAGCGGCACGAACCTTGGCTTTGAAAACGACTATGTCTTCATCGCCGGTCTCGACATCAAAAACGATAAAGTCGCGAATAACCTTGTTGGCCCGACCGATTATTTCAATGGTTCTTATTTCACTGGTTTGACTGTCACCGAAGCTGCTGCTTATTTCCCGACTGTCGATGAAATGAGCGATGTGGTCTATGGGTATCCGATCGATTCGACACTGCGTGGAAAATGGCACAATGTCATGATGGCAGGATCCACCCACGACGAAGGGGTTTATGATTACACGATTCTAAACACCAATTGCTATTCGAGCTATTCCGCTGTTGATGGTCACGATGTTTATGACTTTAAGTATGATGGCAATCCGGTTACCACCGAGAACTTGGGGGCCAACGCCAAGACCTATCAAGACAAAATTGATTCGCTCGATGCCTTAACTGGCGAACAAATCGCAGCCGATACGACTACCTTTGATTTGGTGGCGACCTGGGCTGCAGATAATTCGACTGCGATTGCTCAAAAATATCGGTTGATCTTGAATTTCGATGCGTATTATCGCGCGGTTGATAAGGTTATTGTCGCCACGGCTTCCGATGCGGCAAAATCGGTGATTTCCTCAATTAAAGCGCTTGATGTGATTGACTACAGCGGCTTCGGAACTATTTACGAAGGCGCTTATTCCGCTCTCTCGGCCGACGAGAAGAAAGCGGTCGAACTTGGCGTTGGCAAACAGAGTTTTGCCGATCGCCTTAGCCTCTATACTTTCGCGAAGAGCTTGCCAGCCACGGCTGCGGACGCCAGCATTTACACCAGTTTTATCTATGTTGGTGGCGATAACGATGCGCTCGTTCCGGGAAAGACCGCGTTGAAAGTCAACGAAGCATATACTGAATTGCTTCGTGTCCTCTCGCTCATTCTTAAAGGGACGACTTGGGGCGGTGCGGATTATCCGGACTACAACGACGACCCGAATAGTAGCAACGTCAAGGTGATGAATTTTGATAATAACTTCTGGCCGTCGATGCGGGTCGTGCAGTTAGTCAAATACTTCAAGGGTCTTGCTCTTGATTTGCCATCTTATGTCCAGACGATGCTCAGCACCGCGGATTATGCGACCTTTGGTGGCTGCGTCGATGCGATTTACGGAACGACTGCTCTTGCCTTACGGATTCAAAGCGCTAGTTTGACGACGGTCGCTTCTTTGACCGCCGATGAAAAGGCCTTCTTGAATACCACTTGGGTTTCGGGTTACGCCTTTCCGGATGGTGGTCTCGCCTGGAACTGGGAATCGGGCAATCAATTCGAAGATTATTGCTCTGAGCGGACTCGTGGCATCAATGTCTTGGCCGGTGGTGATGGTACAATAAAGACAAAAGACTACGTCAAAGTGGTTGCTGACTTCTTGGCCGCGAACGGCTATACCGTGAAGAATGGTGGCTGGGGCGTGACCGCCGATACGATCGCCTGAGTTTTACTTGAAACTTCCTTATGGGGGCAATCTCCTTTCTCCCCCATAGGGGAGGTTTCAGTTCTGCGATAAGATTTTCAAGGAGGAAGAACTATGCAAAAATTACAAAAAGCCATCGTTAGTGTTTTGCTTTTGGGGTTATTGAGTGGCTGCCAAATCAAGATGCCGGACGATGTGAGCGAAGCGGCTTCGAATATTGCTTGGAGCGCCGATCTTGATCACCCGATCCCTTTGACGGCGATCTATCCCGACACCGGTATTTCCGGTTTCGGCGGAGACGACTCGGCTAAAATCATCAAAGCGACAACGGGCTACGACATTACTTACAGCGAGCTTTCGGCTAGCAACGCGGATAACGATGTCAGCAACATCTTCCTCAACCAAGATCCTTACGATATGCTCAAATTGACTGAAGCCGAATACCATCCGAGCGCCGAATCGGGGCTTTTGCTCGATTTGACTTCCTTGCTCCAAGAAACGGAAGCGGGCCGGATTCTTTATAAAATCATCGATCTGATGCCGTATGGCTGGGATGCCGTCCGTTACACGAACTCTTCGGGTTCTTCCAGCATTTATTCCGTTCCGGATTTTGGTTATTGCGTGATGGAAGACAGCGCCTTCATTTGGAATACCCAACATCTAAAGGAAATCGGTTATGTAACGGCCGCGGGCGATGCGCGGACTCCGGCGACCATCAGTGAATTCACGGACGCTTTGACCAAACTCCAAGCCAAATACGGGGCATCGAATACCACCTACCATCCGATGATGATTCCTGGCAGCAATTATGTCGAAATCGGCGCCTTGCAATCCGCTTTTGGCTGCCCATTGGGCTTCTATTTGGATGATCAAAAAACAATTCAACCCTCGATCAATAACGATTCGGAGGCGGCTTATGTCGAATATATGCACAGCCTCCGCCAAAGCAATTTGATTTCTAAAAACTGGCAGAAAGATAGCGATGCTTCTTGCATTTCTGCTTTTTCAGAAGAAAATTGCTCTTGTTACTTCACCAATTATTGGTGGGTTCAAGCCCTCGTCAACGGCATCGTGAATAAAGGTAAATTAGCTCAGACTGATGGCCTTGAGAACACCTATCGCACAATTCATGATAAGGCCTTGATTTGGAACACCAGAATCCGGGGTGATGGCACCCATGGTTCGCTTAACCAAGAAAAAGCGATGTATCAAGGAGCCAACGATGGCATTTCCTATTACACCGCCATCCCTTATTATATGGCTAAGGATGCGCTTTATATCATCGATTTCCTTTCGAAAAAAGCGCAGCATTTCGCCGATTATTACGGAGGAACATCTCTTTCATTGAGCGAGATTTCCGCTATGAAACGCAACGATGGCACGGTTATCGATCAGCAATGGATTGACAGCAATGTCCACTGGACGCAAACCGCAACGCCGGCTGGCGCCAAAGATTATTATACTGATGGCGATTATGGCTATCAGTCTTACGAGAACATGGGCGATAAGGTGATTTATCTTCGCCCCTATAGCTATAGTTATTCCTACGAAATCGATCCTAATCTTAAACATAACGTGCAAGATGGCGGAAGCCTTACAAGCAAACTGAATAATGAGACCGTTGTTGATTCCCTTTCCGGAACCACGATGACCCATATGGTGAATGGTGGGGGCATTTGGGTCAAATTAACGGATCGTTATGCCCAACAAATCGTTAGTAATTCGCAATATTGCAACGGCACCAACAGCGTGGCCGCCAACGTTCTCTTCCATCTTCGGGAGACGGGCTTTGATGCTTGGACCGTTACGGTGCCAATGGATGACACGATCATTACCAATCCGATGTCGATGATGCCGCCGATGAAACATTGGGCTCCGATTTCGATTCTTTCACGCACGGTGGCCAAACGCGGACTTGCCACGGCGATTGACTGCCCCGATTCAACCACTCCGACTAAAGCCCTCGACATTACGCGCCAAGCCCTTCTCGAAACCTATAAGAAAGGCGCGGATGGGACCAAATACTATTATTGGAGTGACACGATTTCTCAAGAGATGACCCAGTGGTATTTTGCCGTCAAGGCTAACCGGTCGACTTCGGGTGCCTGATATGACCAATTCGGCTTCTGAGCGAAGACTAACTTCGCCTTACCACCAAAAGAATTTCTTCGAGAAAACGGCTGAAGGTTTCAAAAAGAATCGTTCAATTTTTTGGTTCTTGATTCCAGCGATGGCTTTTTCGCTCATCTTTTCCTACATCCCGATGTTCGGCGTGACTTTTGCTTTCAAGGATACCTCCTTCAACGATGCCATGCGGCGGCACGCCTCAATCCTTGGCGCTTTGATCTATTCGCATTGGACCCTTAATACCTTTGCTTCGATTTTTGACAACACGTTTTGGGCCGCTTTATCCAATTCGCTGATCATCAACCTGCTCAAACTCTTTTTGATTTTCCCGCTTTCGATTATCCTCGCCATTCAATTGGCGGATATGAAGAGCCAAAAATTGGCCAAACTTATTTTGATCATCCTTTGCATCCCCGATTTCCTCAGTTGGACCGTCGTCATCAAAATCTGGACCAATTTTTTCAATCCCGATACTGGTCTTTTGGGCCGTCTATTAGCGGGAGTGACTAGCGGCAATCACGTGACTTATTTCGAAGCTTCGTTCAAGCCGCTTTTCCTATTTTACGCGGCTTGGAAAGGAACCGGATGGGGATCCATTCTCTATTACGCCGCCATCACCAGCATCGATAAATCCTTCTATGAAGCGGCGACGGTGGAAGGAGCCAATCTTTTCCAAAAGGCCATCTATCTCACCATTCCGTCAATCGGTGCCACGATCGCCCTTATGATGGTTCTCTCTATCTCCGGTTTCACCAGCGTCGGTTTGGAGCAAGCGCAACTGATGCTCAACGGGGCCTCGTATTATGAAAAAGAGTGGACATTGGACCTTTATATCTGGCAACTCTCCATCGGCGACGGGGCGGGTGTCAACTATGTTCAGGCCGCGGCAGTGGGGGTCTTTAATGGTTTTGTCAGCCTGTTCTTGATGTTGACAGGCAACGTCTTGACAACGAAATTCCTCCACGAAGGGCTTTGGTGAGAGGGGATTATGGGAAAAAGCATTGCTTTACATATTCGTTCCGCTTCCTTTTTTCATGGGCGGAAGGGAACCGGACCTAAGGTTCACCAACCGGTGGTTGATGTCGTCATTCGGACGATTTCAATGGTGATTTTGGGCTTTTTTGTTATTTTAATCATCGTCCCTTTACTCAATTATTTTTCGTTAGCTTTCAATGATCCGACCTACAACGAGAATGTGATTATCTTCCCAATTCGCTGGGATTTCTCCTCCTTCGCTTATCTTTTCTCCTCCAATTCGGAGGGTTTTTGGAAATCGTTTGTTAACTCTCTCATCATCACGTTGGTGGTGACGGTGATTTCCAACTTGATTGAAGCAATGGCGGCCTATCCGCTCAGCAAACTCGACTGTCCTTTCCGCAAAGGGATCTTGATGTATTTCGTCATCACCATGCTCTTCTCGGCTGGCATTGTTCCGATTTACCTCCTGATGCGGTCTTTCAATTTACTCGATAACATCTGGTCCATCATCCTTTGCTCAATCAGCAACGTCTTTAATCTTCTTTTCTACAAGAGTTTTTTCGAAAGCGTTCCAAAGGAGATTGAGGAGGCTGCGACCGTCGACGGAGCGGGCTCGCTTCGTCTCTTCTTCGACATCGTGGTTCCGATGGCGCTTCCGGTCTTCGGCTCCTGTTGTTTCTTCACGATTGTCGATATGTGGAACGGTTACGGCGCTGCCTTGATTTTCATCAAGACTTCAGCGACCGATTCGATGCCGCTCGCCTATTATCTCTACGTCATGATGACTCAAGACACCTCGAAAACCCAATACGATATCTTTTTGCAGACTCACATGGATAACATTCAGGCCGCTTCTTTCTTGATTTCCATTATTCCGATTCTTCTCATTTATCCTTACGTTGTGAAATACATCAAATCCGGGGCGACCTTGGGTTCGGTGAAGGAGTGATTCCTCAGGAGGGAAAAAAGATGAAAACGAAACAATTATTGGCCTTTGGGGTAACGGCATTTGCCCTGGCCCTGACGTCCTGTGGGGGACCCGCCTCCTCCATTCCCGAAAAGAGCGACTCTTCGGCTGACTCGAGTACAGCTTCTTCCAAGAACGACTCGTCAGCGTCGTCCTCCTCGAGCGCCGACCCCGTCATTCATGAGGGGGATTCCCTCGCCTATGCCGCCGACGGTCTTTATACCAACCGTGAGGTCTATGATTCCGGGAATGGCTTCAACACCTTGGCGGATTTCACTTCCCTCAAAGCTTTCGTGAGCGGCAAATACGTTCCGACATTCACCAGTTCGACCAGCCGGCAGGATATCAAACTCGAACTCTATGGAGCAAATGCGATGCGCTTCGTCAATGTGTCGGGTGGCTACGTCTTCAGCCTCCCTTATACTCAGGTTGATTTTGATTATTCCATCAATCGTTATCGGACCCAAGCCACCTTTGGCGATTCCGTCTTGTCGGTTTCTTTTGAATCTTCGAACCCTTATACGTCGAACACCAATCCTTGGTACATCTACGGAAGCGAATGGCTGATGGGCCATTTGATGAATGAGGATTTTATTAGCAAGAATGGCCTCGAAAGGACTTTGCCGATGGATTACACCTTCACCGCTGCTAACCCGTATGGCGATTTGACTTTTAAAGAGGGCTACGACGTCTATTTCTTTGGCATCAAAATCGCGGGAGACACCAAAAATCAGGTCGAGCGTCCGTATTACAGCATCGGCGTTGTCCGGGCCAAGAATGATCCGAAGAACTTTGCCCTCTTTGTCCTCAAATCCAAGACGAATCAAGATACGCTCATGAAGAATGTCATCAAGAGTTATTCTCGTATTTCTTCCAAAGGGACAGCCAAGAATTATTTCTATTCGAAAGCCCCGGTGGAGAACCCGCAGTGGAACGCCGAAACCAAGACTGTTTATGAAAATATCCTCAGTAAAGAGTACGTGAATTGGGGCGCGTTCTCTTATTCGATGCCCGCCGATTCTGCCTCACTCACGCCAGGGCACGGCTCTTACGATACTTTTTTCAAGAACTCCCAAACGATCGAAGCCTCAATGGAAAGCAAGTGGGGTCATCCTTATGAAATCTATCCGACCTACAGCCATCTCGGTTCCAAAGCCAACACGTTCGTCCAACATCATTTCCCGCTTCAAATGGCCCAAGCCCTTGCTGGTGGGAATATCACGGATGGAAAACCGATTCTCCAATTTACCTTCCAATACACGACGAACAACAACATTGTCGCGGATCAAGTCACGCCGATTTATGACATTTTGCGAGGTAAATATGACGATGAATTCCGCGAAATTGCAACCGATATGAAAACCTATGCCAAGCCGATCATGATTCGTCTCAACAACGAAATGAACACCGACTGGACTTCCTATTCGGGTATCATGAGTTTGCTCGACCCCGATATCTTCGTCATGACTTGGCGTCGCTTTTATGACATCTGCCAGCAAGTCGGCTGTGACAATTTGATGTGGATCTGGAATCCGATCGCCGTCAGCTGCCCTTATTCGTCTTGGGGTGAGGATCTTTGCTACTTCCCCGGCGTCGATTATGTCCAATTCCTCGGCGGGACCAACTACGAGATGAATAACTATGATGCCGCGACCGCAGCGGTGGAAATCGAATCCTTTGATAAGCGGTATAGCAGTCTTTATAAGAAGAACTCGGCCAGTTTCTCGACCGAATGGAAGATGATTATCGGCGAATTTGCCTGTGGTTCGGGCGGTTCCACCAGTGGGAAACTCGGTCGAAACGCCGCTGTTCAGGCCCAATGGGTCAAAGACATGTTCACGGCTCTGAACTCTACTACCCCTAGCGATTACGTCAAACAACTCCGCGGGGCGATTTGGTTCAATTGCAACGACGAGGTTGGTTCGGAAATCAGCAACCGTCTTCAGATTATCGCCAGACCGACGGATGCATCCGATGCCTATGACGATTTGGCAGCGACTTGGGCGGCCTTTAAGCAAGGCTTCCGTAACGGAACGGCCAATTGAAGGCGGTTTTGCTGTTGATATTTGAGAAAGAAGGATTTGCAAATGGCCCCAAATAGAATTGCTTTCGCTTTGACTTTGACGGCTCTCGTCCTTGGCGGATGCACCGCAAATCCAGCCGTATCTTCAATCCTCGTGGCCTCCGCCTCGACGACGAGCAACGCAACCCCTTCGTCTAGCGAAACGAACGTCATCGTTTCTTCGGTTTCGGTCAGTTCTTCGAACAGCCTTCCTCAACCGACCTGTCCTTTTGCCGTAAACGACATCAAACCGAGTCCGATCGCCTATGTCGAACCGGTGGCTTATGCTCCGACAAGTTTTGTCGCCAGCGAGGTGATTCGTAGTTTGGAAAAAGAACTGGCTGATGGGGTCTCGCTTTATAAGAATGTCTATCATTTGACCGCGAATAATCATCAGGTCGAAGTCCATGTGGTTGAAGCTAACCCCGCCTTCGCCTCCATCGAAGCGGGCACGGCGACGGGTCTACCTGAAACGCCTTCGACCGCGAGCACCTATGCCCAGTTGCAGGCTTTCGAGAAAGCCACAGGAAAGAAAGTCTATGCGATTTCCAATGCCGATTTTTTCGGGGGCACAATTCCCTGTAATGCTTTCGTCAAAGATGGAATCATTGTTAAAGATTCGATCAACGACAATGGCAGTTATGACTATACTGACGAAAATGCTGACCTTCCCGCCAGTAAACCGATGTTGTTCGGCTTCAGTGCCGGGGTGGGAAAAATAGCGTCGATTGTCGTCAACAAAGACGAAGAGACAACCGTCAAAAGCAAGCTTCGCTATCGGCTCTATGCCTATCATGCGGGTACTAGAAAACTCTTTGATTCGATCGACTTAAATGCCTACACCGCCCGCACGGCAGGCAAGGCCGATTTTATTCTTTCGAATGCCCATGCCGTTGATGTGGAGGTGGGGGAGACTGCTTTTGAGATTAAGCCTCACGGCGACGCCTTGGTGATCCATGGCGAAATCACTGAGAAAATCGCCGTGACCTCTGCGGGGACTTTGAAGGCAAAAGAAGGGGATTACCTTGCCGTTTTCCCCTCAAGCGCCGGTAAATTGCCTTACGAAATTGGTGATACGATGGCCTATGCGATTACGAGTCCGGATAACAGCTGGCTTGGTTATCAAACGATCTTGGGGGCCCGTCACGAGATCCTTCGTGATGGCAAAATCGTTGACACCGTTGCTAAAGAATACATGAATGGCACGCAGCGCGAGGGCTTGCCCCGCACCAGTATCGGCATCAAGAAGGACGGCACTGTCTGCCTTTTCTCCATTGAAGGTCTCCGCTATGGCGGCCACTCTTTGAACGACAACGATCCCTATGGGCTCTCGCTGGTTCAACTTGCGGATTTCATGCGATACTACGGCATTGTCAATGGCGCTAATTTCGACGGGGGAGGCTCATCCGAGCTTATTATCAACGATGGCAAAAATGGCACAGGGACGAATAAGATTGTCACGCGTTCGAGTGATTATGGTTCTTACGATCTGAGCAAGGGGCGTCCGGTTGTCAATACGGTTGTTTTCACGAGCAAATCGTGAGAAGAAAGGATTAATGATGAAAGACGCACACCTTGATTTGCCTGCTGATGTTTTCGTTCCCGTCGGCGAGGTTTGGGCAAAAGATTATAATGATCCTAGTCATGGTTTTGGCTCCTCTTTTTCGGCGGGGAAAGCCAAACAGTTTCACAACGGGGCTTATTTAACCGAAGCTCTTCCCTGCGGAGAGCAAGACGACAACCATTTTGAGTTTTATGGGGATAATTGGCTCCGTTACGTTGATAAAAGCCAAGGAATGGCAATCACTTTCCCCCTCCTAAAAGGTCAATTTCCCGCCGACTATACCTTGGCGAAATACGGTCTCAAAGTCCGTTATCCGAAAAGGACGTTCCGGCTGAGCGAAGAGAGCAATTATTACTCGCCCGATGAAAAAGGTTATTCGATTTACGTGGGTGAATGGATGTCGCGTTACTTTGCCAATCCGACGTATCTGGACCAGAACGGCCTTCGTTATTTTGCCGATCCTATCGTCAACAATACGGTGTTGATTTCTGGCTACGAAATCTCGGTGTATGCGATCGAAATCACCAATCCAGGCCCAATTCTATCGCCTTTTTATCATATCGCTTGGATTCGGAAAAAAGACACGTATACCCATTTCGCCCTTTTGCTTCTCAAGGGACAAGAAAAAGATGAGGACTTGTTTCGGGAAGTTCTTTTGTCCTACCGCGAGATTGTTCGGGCGGGCCAAGCCCGCAACTATCCTGGTCACTATCCTGTCATCATGGATAAGAACTGGGATGCCGCGACCGCGGCGCTCTATCGACATTATTTGGAAAAAAAGAGTTTTGATTTCGGTGTTTTCAGCGCTTCGCTCTGTAATGATGACGATTCGCGTTTTGCCGCCGTTGAGAAACGGGTTGCTTTGGAAAAAGCGCGTCTTGAATCTGGAGAAGGCCTTGGCTATTCCTATCGAATCCTGCCAACCTATAGTCATCTCATCTTTGAGGGGAAAGAACATCATTTCCCGCTCCGTCTTGCCAATGAGTTTGCGGGCGGTGATGGAAAGAATGGCCGACCCATTCTTCAATTTACCTATCAATTCACCACGGATAACAACAAGGTCTACCCCGCTAACACCAGCGAATGCTATACCCCAATGTTCGATATTCTGCGCGGGAAATACGATGCTCTTTTCGCTACGCTTGCTTCGGGGGTAAAGGCCTATGGCAAGCCCTTGATCTTTCGGCTCAATAACGAGATGAATAGCGATTGGACTTCCTATTGTGGCATGATGACGCTTATCGATCCGGACATTTTCATTTCAACTTGGCGTTACCTCTACGATTTCTTCGTTCGCCACGGGGTAAGCAACGCGATTTGGGAATTCAATCCCGTCACGGTCAGTTGCCCTGCTTCCCATTGGGGTGAGGATCTTGCCTATTACCCCGGTTCGGCTTATGTCCATCTACTCGGGCTTACCCAATATGAGATGAATAACAAAGACGGGAAAGTTGCTTCTTTCCGCGATCTTTATACGAAGACCTACGAAAAAGAAGAGCCGCAATTTGCTTCGTTCCCTTGGGTTATTGGCGAATTTGCCTGCGGATCTGGCGGTGAAACGAGCGGGAAACTTTTTCGTAACGAGAAGAGCCAAGCCTCTTGGGTAGAGGCGATGTTTGATGATTTCGCTCATCGTTCTATCCATCCATACTTGGATCCGATCATCGGCGCAGTTTGGTTCAGCGCCAATGATGAAAGTGATGGCAAAATTTCCAATAGTCTTGTTCTTTCTGCCGGCTTGCCTTTGACCTTAAAAGCATTTCGTGAAGGATTTGCAAAGCTGGCTTCGCATCACTAATTCGAGAAAACAATGTTGTTTCATTTCCGAAATGAAAATGTTTTTCATTTTTCCCAAAAGAGGCGATAATGAAACAAGGTAAAAATGATGACAGGTAAAATCGCTGATCGAATCGAAGCCTCGGCAGAAAAGGCAACCCGGACCGAAAAAGTCTTGATTAAAAAATTGCTTCTTTTGGATGCGCACGAATTGGTGTACATGTCCATCACGGAGCTTGCCCAAAAAATTGATATTGCTGAGGCAACAATTCTTCGCTATTGTCGTAAAATCGGTTATAAAGGATTCCAGGATTTCAAACTTTCGCTTAGCCAAGAACTCGGCGATAGTCTTGAGGTTGATGTGAATGACAACGCAGGTTTTCTCGAAAATCTCGTTTCAAAGACCTTAAGTAAAGATGCGGGTTTGTTGCCGAAAGACCAAGCGGAAGAAGTCGCAAAAAAGATTTTGGCCGCCAATAAGGTTTGTTGCTTTGGTGTCGGCAATTCATCGATTGCCGGAGTTTTCTTCACCGCTCGCTTATTAAAACTTGGGATTGAAGTTGTCTCTTTGAGCGACCCGCACTATCAAGCCATCATTGCCGCAAACTTAACAAAAAAGGACTTTTTGATTCTCGTTTCCGTCAGCGGTGGAACCAAAGATATCATTGATGTCGCTAAAATCGCTCGGACGAATGGGGTGCCCATCATGGTGATCACCAATTACCCCGCTTCGCCTATCGCTAAGTTTGCTGATTACCTCTTTGTTAGTTATGGCAAAGAGGTTGCCTATCAGGGCGGAACGACCGCCGCCATTATCTCGCAGATCTTTATTTTGGGCGTCATCGCCGAATATGTTTGTGCCCGCTTAGGCAAGGTCGCGGTTGAAAAGACGGTCAAAGGGGCAAAATCTGTTTCTGATAAGGCCTTATAAATTCATTGAAAAGTTTTTCCAAACAAGTGTTTATATTCGAATAATAACGAAAATAGTTTTGATAAAATGAAAAAAGTTTTCAATTCCACTTCTTGTTAGTATAATAGAGACAAGAAGCCGATTTTTAGGCTTCGGTTTTGTTCTCTTTTTATTCGTTTTGAGGCGATTTTCTCGTTTTTGATTTATCAAGGGTGACAAGAGGCTTACAGTATGGAAGGCTTTTTTCCTGAAAATCCAAAAGATATTCGGCCTGACTGGCAAAAGGCGGGCCTGCGCTTTGTTGACCCGCTTCGCGATCAAAACGAAATTGCTTTATTTGGTTCCAATGTTGCCTATAATGAGCACAACTACCATCGTCTTTCTTCTTCTGAATGTGCTCAAATCAAAGCTGAGCACGTCCACGAAGATCTTATTTGGCTAGCGGGGATGCCTGCCGGACTGCAGCTTAAATTCGAGACGGATAGTCGCTATATTGTTTTGGATGTTTTTTTGAGCGGACCCGCTGACATGTGCCATATGCCCGCCTCAGGTCAAACTTGTTTTGATTGTTATGTATTTGACGATCAAAGCGGGAAATACCGCTTTCATTCGGCAGGACTCTACGATCTGAAATGTGGAACTCATTACCAAAGTCAGTTGGTTCAATTTCCTTTCAGTGAAAAGAAGAACCATCGCTATGTCGTGAACTTCCCCCTCTATCAAGGAATTGATGGTTTACGGATCGGCTTTGAAAAAAATGCGCGGGTTTTTCCGGTGAAATTTACAGAGCAAAAGCCAATTCTTCTCTATGGAACCTCTATTGCCCAAGGGGGTGTTGTCTCCCACCCTGGCATGCTTTACACCAACATTCTTTCGCGTGAACTCGACCGCGAATTCCTCAACTATGGCTTCTCGGGCGCAGCATTGGCCGACCCCTTGATGGGAAGCATTCTTTCAACCCGTCACGAAGCCGCGTTATTCATCATCGATTGCGAAGCCAATGCGGGGTGCGATGAAAAAATGCGAAATAACTTGCCCAGCTTTATCGCTAACCTCCGTCATGGCAACGAAAATGTTCCAATCCTTTTGCTTAACCGAATCCCCTTTGCGTTGGATCGCTACGATCATCGACGGAAGGCGATGGCGGATTATTATGCTCATTGGCTTCAGGATTTGGTAAAAGCCGATCAAAAAGAAGGCATGCCCATTTTCTTTGTTGATGCGCGGAAATTCTTCCCGGCAAATGTGGATGACGAAACAACCGATGGCGTTCATCCGAGCGACCTCGGGGCGTACTTTTTAGCCAAAGGGCAACTTGCTGCAATTAAGAAAGTGCTGAACTCATGAAAAAAGTCATTTTGCTTCCGCTCGATGAGCGGCCATGCAACGCGCTTTATCCCTCGCTTTTGCCAACCACCGATCTTGCACTTGTGGTGGCTCCCCGTTATTTGCTTGGCCACAAGAAAACTCCGGCCGATATTGCCCCGCTTCAGGCTTGGCTTCTCAAAGAGTGCCACCAAGCCGATTTCTTGGTTCTTTCTTTTGATATGCTCATCTATGGCGGCCTTGTTCCCTCGCGGCTTCACGCTTTATCAGAAACGACGCTGCTTGAACGTGCTTCTTTCGTTGAGACTCTAAAAAAAGACAATCCTAACCTTCGGATATTTGCCTTTGAGCTTTTGATGCGTTGCCCCTTTTATTCGCTTTCTGATGAGGAACCGGATTATTACGCCCGCGAAGGTTCCTCCATTTTCAAGAGCGGCTATTACCCCGATAAGGCCAAGGAAACCCCCCTAACCCAAGCCGAACAAGAAGACTATCGAAAAGCCCTTGGGAATATCAACCACGGGGATTTGAATGATTATCTTTCGCGCCGGGACAAGAACCTTCATGTTCTTGAACATAACCTTTCTTATCTTTCGTCTGGTTTAATTGAACGTTTAATCGTTCCGAATGATGACTCTTCGCCCTATGGTTACACCGCTCGTGATAAGCGGAGTTTTTTCGCTTATTTAAAAGAGAACAGATTGGAGCAAAAAGTTTTGAACTATCCCGGAGCGGATGAGCTTGGGCTGTCTTCGCTCGCCGCCGTCAATCTTCTTGCAGCGGGGAAGAAACTCAAGGTCTATCCTTGCTATGCTTGCCCCGAAGGTCCTGAGGTAATCCCCTCTTTTGAGGACCGGTCTCTATCCTTCAGCGTACCAGCCCAAATCGCCGCAGCGGGTTGCGAAATGGTCTCGAACAGTGAGCAAGCAGATTTTGTATTGGCCATCAACGTGGCGCCTCGGATGCTCGAACCGAACGAAGAAGGCTTTCATCACGTTTATGAAGAAGAACGGAATTTACACGCTTTCGTTGAGAAGATCCATAGCTTCCTTAAGGCGGGGAGACCCGTTGCCCTCGCCGATATTGCTTTGGCTAATGGTAGTGAAGGCGCCTTGCTTCATTTATTAGATTCGAAGGGGGATTTGCTTGAACTTTTGGCTTATGCGGGGTGGAATACCTCCGGCAACACCCTCGGTTCTACCTTGGGAGAAGCCGTGTTGGCTTATTGTGGACAGGACAAGAAAAAGAATCAGCAATTCCTACTCTATCGCTATTATGAGGACTATGGTTACATGTCCGTAGTTCGCAATGGCTATCTCGATCCTTATCTGGTCTCCCATCCATTTCTTTCTCCCTTCCTTCTGGATGGGGTGGATGGTCCGGCCGCCCATGGAGTCGGCCTTGGTATTGCAAGAACGATGGCAGAGTCTTTTCCTTCGCTCGCTCGCCATGTCCTTCGGGTTAATGCCTATTCGCCTTGGAACCGATCCTTTGAGGTTGAACTTCATTTGACTTTTGGGGGAGATCTCGCATGAGTGTCATTGCTATAGATTTGGGTGGAACCGCCCTCAAAGGGGCTCTCTTCCAAGGCCAAATAACGAAAAAACGGATTCTGATTCCGAGTAACGGCAATATTTCCTCCTCGGCCATTTTTACCGCGCTAAAAGAAGCGGTGGGGGCCTTGGATGATGGCAACGTCGAAAAAATCGGCTTGGTTTCGGCGGGGACGATTGATCCAGAAAAAGGGGTCTGTACGTATGCCACTGAAAACCTCAAAGGATGGACGGGCTTCCCCATAAAGGCCGAACTCGAGCGGTTTTTTCCTTATCCGGTTTACGTTGATAACGATGCCATCGGGGCGCTGATTGGCGAGGCTAGTCTCCTTAAGGATCCTTCCGATGTGACGATGCTGACGTTTGGCACTGGCGTGGGCGGCGCTTCCTTTATTCATGGCGTTCTTGACCGTTCCGATAAAACCCGCTGGGGTCACTATCCTCTCCACCCCGAGGGCAAGCTTTGCTCCTGTGGTAAAAAAGGTTGCGCTGAAGCTTATCTTTCGGCGAATGCGCTCCTCCTCTCGGCTCGGGAATTGATTCCGGGATTACAAGGGACGCGAGAATTGATGAAACTCTATGATGCCAAGGACCCTCGGGCTAGCGAAGTTTTAGGAGCCTATCGTGATGACCTCTTGCTTTTTCTCAAGAAAATTGAAGAAAAAATCCACCCGACCACCATTATTTTGGGTGGAGGTCTTATGGATGCGCGCGAAGTCTTTGAACCGCTGGTTAAAGACGCTTGCGCTTCAATTATTTTTGCTCAACTCGGAAATGAAGCCGGCCTCGAAGGGGCTAGGCGGCTGCCTTTTCGTTCATTTTGAAAGGAGAAAATTATGAGTTCTCTTATATTCAAACAAGGACTGATCGTCTCGTGCCAAGCCTTGCCTGGCGAGCCACTTTACGGTGGCAACACAATGGCCAAAATGGCATTGGCTGCTTTTGAGGGCGGGGCGATCGGCATTCGGGCAAATGGTCCGAAAGACATCCGGCTGATTTCCGATACACTTCACCATGCTCTTCCGATTATTGGTCTTATTAAAAAGACTTATGCGGGTTCCTCTGTTTATATCACTCCTACTTTGCGGGAAGCCAAGGCACTTTTATTGGCGCCTTGCGATGTGATTGCCTTTGATGCAACCGAAAGAAAGAGGCCGCAGGGTCTCGCTTTGAAAGAAGAGTACGATTTCTTGCGGAAGAACACCAATCGCCCCTTGATGGCTGATGTTGCCACCCTCGAAGAGGCGGTGGCAGCCGACCGGATGGGTTTCGATTACATTTCATCGACCTTACGAGGCTATACCGAAGAAACGACAGCTGATTCAATTCCCGATATAGATTTCCTTCGTTCGATGATCGGGGCCCATCTTTCCGCGTCGTTAATTGCCGAAGGCGGAATCAAGGATCGGGAAACCCTCGATAAGGTTTTGTCCCTTGGCTATCATAACGTCGTGATTGGCGGGGCGATTACTCGGCCGAAACTAATTACTGAATACTTTGCTGAAAGCTTCCGGGAGAAATAATTCTTTATGCCATGGAACATAACACCAGAGTTAGATAAAGCCACCCGTCTTTTCACGAAGGAGTTTGGCGTTTTCTTTTCACGCTCTTGGCAGTTAACGGCAATACCTGGATCGATTTCGGAGATTCAGAAAAATGGGAATGTCATTACTTTGATTTATACCGCAAAACCCCGTTATTTTGAAGAATTGGCATATCTTTTTTCGCATTCCGAACCTTCGTTTGACCATCTTTTTCCCACCCCGATTCATGAATTGACTTATTTATTGGATTGCTCTCGAAATGCCGTGATGAAGGTCGAAGCTCTCAAAAAACTGATTCTGCACTTGGCCGCCCTTGGCTATGATTCGCTCATGCTTTATACCGAGGATACCCTCGAAGTGGAGAATGAACCCTATTTTGGCTATTTCCGAGGGGCCTATACCCGCGAGGAAATCCACGAGATTGATGTCTTCGCTTCCTTATTTGGCATCGAACTTATCCCTTGCGTTCAAACGCTTGCCCACCTCGGCGCAATCAAACGCTATCCGGTCTATCAGCCTATTTTTGATGAGGGAGACGTTCTTCTCGCCGATGATTCGCGGACCGCAGTCCTGATCGATCATCTTTTTGCAAGTTGTGCAAAGGCTTTCTCCTCAAGACGCATTAACATTGGCATGGATGAAGCCCATGGGATTGGCCGTGGCAAATATTACGATCTCCATGGCCCGGCCGATCGATTTCTCATCATGCGCAAACATTTAGCGAAAGTTGCAGAAATTGCCAGCAAATATGGCTTCTCTTTGTCGATGTGGAGCGACATGTTCTTCGCTTTGGTCGGCGGGGGCTACGAGGGGAAAAATACGATTGCCCAGGATGCGATTGCCGGCATCCCTCAAGGGATCACGCTCATTTATTGGGACTATTACCACCAAGACGAAAGCCATTACCTCGACGTAATGGAACGACATCATCTTTTTAAAAACCCGCTTGCCTTTGCCACTGGGGCTTGGAAGTGGAATGGCCTAGCCCCGAACAATCGTTATTCCTTTTCAACGATGCGCCCGGGGATGGAGGCCGCTCTCAAAAAAAAGATACCTCAGGTTATTGTGACGGGTTGGGGCGACAACGGCGGCGAATGCTCGCCCTATGCCACCTTACCCGCTCTCGCTTTGGCCTCTTCACTCCGCCATGGTGAAAAAGAGATTGATCAGCGGAGTTTTCTCTTCGTCAGCCACGGTCTTTCATTTGATGATTTTTTGCTGCTCGATGAAGTCAACCGGATCTATCCAGAAAAAGACGATCCGAATAACGGGAGTCGCATGTTCCTCTTCAACGATCCTTTGCTGGGGATGTTTGACGCTCTCGTTCCTCCGGATAGCGCGGCTTTTTACCGCCAATGCGCTCTCGCTCTGGACGCCGAACAAAAAGGGCCTTTTGCCTATCTTTATCAAAGTTTGCTAGCGTTAGCTGAAGTTTTAGCGCTCAAGGCGGATTTGGGTTTGCGGCTCCGCGTCGCCTATCAAAACGGCAACCGGGATCGTTTGGAATCCATTTTGAAAGATATTAAACTTTTGCTTAAGAAGATCGATTTGTTTGATCGAGCTTTCTCTCATCAATGGGATCAAGAGAACAAACCTGAGGGCTATGATATTCAGGACATCCGTCTTGGCGCGGTGAAAGAGCGGCTGAAAAAAACGGCTGAGAAAGTAAGACGCTACTTGAAAGACGGCACACCCATTCCGGAATTAGCCCATCCCTTGCTCCATCCAGAAGCCGGGCTCGATAACGCCGTCCGCGATTGGCTACGCACTACCTATTCTTGGCGCGAATATTCGAGCGTTAACATCAACGATTAAAAAAAGGAGTCCCCCTTATGGACATGATTATTAATCTCTATGCGCCGATGAAGAGTTTCCCCCTTCCTTCGGACATCCGCCTCGTGCGGGCTCTCCCCTTTGAAGCCCCACAGGTGGTGGCTTTCGTCAAACAAAACTTTTCAACCGATGGGGGTTGGAGCGAAGAAATCAAAGGGCCGCTTCACTTAAATAACCCAACAATTTTCTTGGCTTTGCGGAATAAAAACATCGTGGGGTTCTGCGCCTATGATGCAACTGCCAAAGGCTTCTTAGGTCCCTTGGGGGTTTTGGAGTCCGAACGGGGGCACGGCATCGGAGCCGCCCTGTGCGCAAGCGCCCTTTGTGCCTTAAAAGAAGATGGCTATGCCTATGCCATTGTTGGCTGGGTCGGGCCTCAGGAGTTTTATAGCAAGAATTTCGGAGCCGTGGCGCTCAATAATTCCTTTGACCAAAGCGTCTATTCGCGAATGATCAAATTTTAAATGTTATGGAATATCATTTTTTACCTTTGGGAATTCTCTTTATAAAAGAAGGGAGCAAAACCCTTTATCTCTGCGCATTGGCTCATCACGTCTTCCGCTTATCCCAGGCCCTCGAGGCAGATCCCACTGTCTATTCCCCCGTTCTTTCCCGTGAAGTGGTGCCGACCAAGCCGAGCATTCAGGAAGAGAGTGGCGGATTGGAAATTCGCTATCCGGAACTTCGCTTGATCGTGAAAGAAGGCCTTCTTTTCACTGGGTATGACGCGAAAGGGAAATTGCTCTTTGAGCAACTTCCATTTCCCGAAGCCCAAGCCAAAGAAGGACTCGCCCTTGAGAATGACCGTTTCCCTCTCGCTGTAGCCTTCCGCTTATTGGATCAAGAACACTTCTATGGACTCGGCGATCATCCGGGACCGCTTGATCGACGGAACTATCGTTACGTCAACTGGAATACCGATTTTGTTTATGCCCACGTCGAAGTCGTGAAGTCTCTCTATAAATCTTTTCCCTTTTTCCTCTCGAAACGCCAAGGAACATATTTCGGCTTCTTTTTCGATAATCCCCGCAAAACCCTCTTTGATTTTGGCGTAGACTGCTCGCGTTACTTCTTCGCAGCCAAGGGTGGCACCTTTGATGGTTATCTCTTTTTGGGCTCCTCTCCCAAGGAGATTCTCGCCTCGTTTACTTCGCTTACCGGCCGTTTTCCGCTTCCGCCGCGTTGGAGTTTAGGCAATCAGCAGTGTCGTTGGAGTTATCGGAACGAAAAAGAGGTACAGGCGATTGCAGATGGCTATGAAAAGAACGAGATTCCACTCGACGCGATTTATCTCGACATCGATTACATGGAGGGTTTTCGTGTCTTCACTTGGAACCACAATTCTTTTCCTCAACTTTCCTTTTTGGCAGACACCTTGAAAAACAAAGGAATTCGTTTGGTTGCCATTCTTGACCCTGGGATTAAGTTAGATCCTGACTATTCGGTTTATGCCGATGGGCTTGGCCATGACTGTTTTGCCAAATTCGAAGGCAAGACCTATATCAATCAGGTTTGGCCCGGCGATGCGGTTTATCCTTGTTTTAACGAGAAAAAAGTTCGCAATTGGTGGTCTCAACACGTCGTCGATTTCATTCAAGCCACCCACTTATCGGGCCTTTGGTGCGACATGGACGAACCAGCGAGTTTCAAAGGTGAGATTCCCGATCAGGTCGATTTCGGCGGGAGCAAGCATCAGGATATTCACAATGTCTATGGCCACTTTATGGCGGAAGCAACTTTCGAAGGCCTCCAAAAAGCGGGTGGCGAGAGGCCGTTTGTCATCACGCGAGCGGCTTACGTTGGAACCTCGCGTTTCAGTACAGTGTGGACGGGTGATAACCAGTCGATTTGGGACCATCTTCGTCTGGCTCTACCTCAGCAAATGTCATTGGGGCTCTCCGGTATGCCTTTCGTTGGAACCGATATCGGCGGATTCTGTGGTGATACCACGCCCGAACTCTTGACTCGCTGGATCGAAGTGGGCTTATTCTCCCCACTTATGCGAAACCACTGCCCTTACTACAATCGGGCTCAAGAACCTTGGACCTTCACGCCAGAGTGTCTTGAGGCCTATCGGAAAGCGGTCAATCTCCGCTACCAATTAGTTCCTTATCTGTATGATCTTTTTTATCAGCACCAAGAGACGGGCTTGCCGATTTTGCGGCCGCTTTTCCTTCTTGACCCTACTGACGAACGTTTTGCCAACGAAAATAGCGAGTTTTGTTTCGGCGATCAGCTTTTAGTGGCACCAATCCTTGAGAGCGGGGCTTCTTGTCGTGTAGTGAATTTCCCGCGTGGCAAGTGGTATTCTTTCTTTGATTTTTCTCCCGTCAAAGGGAAAGAAAAGCTTGAACGCTGTCCGCTTGATCAGGTGCTTATTTATGCCAAAGGGGGAAGTATTATTCCTCTTGATTTGACCCATCCTATGAACCTTGCCGAGTCCTTGGACGAACTGACCTTACGGGTTTTCCCAGGCGAGGGCCGCTATGTTCATTATCAAGATAACGGCAAGGATTACGCTTATCAAAAAGGGGCTTATAACCTTTATCTTTTTGTCACAAGCAACGGGAATGTCACTTATCGAATACTCCACCAAGGCCTTCCAACGTATTCCCATATCTATGTCGAGACCACGAAAGGCAAAAAGGTGCTGAAATGAAGGCCATTCTTTCGCCCAACATGACTCTTCGGGATCTCTTTCAGATCCCCTGCTTTAAAGAAGCGGGGTCTCTTCTTTTCCCGACTTCAGACCTGAAAAATCTTTCTTTGGAGCAGTCGATTGAGTCGGCGGCAAAACAAAGCCTATCTTGGCTCCCGCCCCACGCGATCGAAGGGTTGAATTTCACCTTGGAGCATGGTCGCTATTATGCGTATCCTCTCGGCGGGAGCGGTTGCTTTGTTTATCCTCATCCAGGCGCGAAGCGTGTTCTTTTCATTCTGCCAGGCGGTGGTTATGGCAGTCTATCGACGTTGGCTGAAGGATTACCATTTGCCCAGCAAGCTTTTTTAGCGGGCGATGCGACGGTTGTGGTGGGCTATCGCTATGGAAAAGAAGCGGCCTATCCGAATGTCTTGGATGATTTGGCTATGGCCGTTTCTTTGGTCTACCAGAAGCGTGTCCTTGGCGAAGAAGTTCTCCCTTACACGCTTTTGGGTTTTTCGGCCGGCGGGCATCTCGCTGGCGTTTTTGCTTCGGAAGCAGAAGGCTATTCGCGCTATCATTTACCTAGTCCCAGCGCTTTGGCCTTGGCCTATCCCGTTGTTTCCTTGTTGCCGCCAACTAACCAAGAAACTGCCATGAATTTCCTCGGGAATCTTTGTGGAAATCTTAGTTGGGAAAAGCGCTTCTCCTTATCGGATCTTCTTACTCCGTCTTTTCCGCCGATTTATCTTTGGCACTGCCTAGAGGATCCGGCTGTACCGAGCATTTCGCTAAATCGATTTGTTGAGGCGGTTCGAAGTCAAGGAATTGATTTTCACTATCGCGTCTATCCGGGGAAAGGGCATGGCTGGGCCTTAGGAGAAGGCACGCCGGCTGAAGGATGGTTTGCTGAGATGCTCCAATGGGAAAAGGGGAAATAATAATGGCAATTATCTATGACGACAAAACTCGAGAATTCTATCTGCACACCCGTCATTTTTCTTATATTTTCTATGTGAATCAGTATGGGGTTCCTATTCATCTTTATTTCGGGAAAAAATGTCTCACATTCGATCGTGGCAGCGTGATTAAACATGATATTTGGAGCGATTACGCTTATCTCGAAAATGGGAAAGAGACCCAAATTCCTGGCGATGGATTTATCCCGGAGAAGAGCCTTTATGAGGCTTCGCCTTATAACCGGGTATCTCATCGAGAAAGCCTAGCCATTATTGAGAAAAAGAATAGATCTCGGGTTACCGACTTTCGTTACTTAAGTTATGAGATTTCTTTGGGGAAAAAGCCACTCGAAGGTCTCCCTTCGCCTTTGGGCGATGCCGATTCCGAAACCCTTTCCTTGGTTTTAAGAGATTCTGATAGCGGAGCTCTTTTGATTTTGGATTACGTCCTTTACCCGAGTCGGGATATCCTGATTCGTCGCTCGAGTGTGCAGAATGACTCGACTGACGTTTTGACGGTGAAACGTCTCTTTTCGAGTGAGGTCTCTTTCTACGATGACGATTACGATCTTCTTAGTTTTGGTGGGGGTTACGGCAAGGAGTTTGGAGTGGAACGCAAACCTCTTGGACGGGGTTTGCGTCGTCTTGCTTCGAGTGAGGGTCTTTCTTCGCATCAGATCAATCCGACTTGCATTCTTGCTGAAACAGGTACAAGCGAGACGGCGGGCTTCTGCCTTGGTCTTGCTCTCGTTTATAGTGGCGACTTCGCCATTGAAGCCTATCAAGACGAGTGGGGGCAAACCATCCTTTCGGCTGGGGTTAATGACGAAGATTTTGATTACCGTTTGGCGCCAGGGGAAACGCTAAACGCCCCTGAAGTCATTTTGATTCCTTCATTGCGTGGATTTGCCGATTTGAGTTCACGCTCGCAGGCTTTTGTCCGAACAGACTTAGTGAAAAAAGAGCAACGGACGCTTTCTCAAGAAATCCTTTTGAATTCCTGGGAAGCCTATTATATGAACTTTGATACCGCAAAGGTCTTGGCCGCCATTAAGCAAGCGCACGAATGGGGCATCACGCTTTTTGTGCTCGATGATGGCTGGTTCGGCGAGAGAAGTGACGATCATTGCTCGCTGGGAGACTGGCAAGTAAACAAGAAAAAAATCGATTTGCACAAAGCCATCGACACCGCCCACGCTTTGGGCATGAAATTTGGCCTTTGGTTGGAGCCGGAGATGGTTTCACCGCTTTCCCAACTTTATCAAGCCCATCCGGATTGGGCTGAAATTGATCCAAGTGTCGCCCAAATAACACTTCACCGCCATCAATTGCTTCTGAACTTGGCCAAACCGGAAGTGTTGCAGTATCTTCAAGCAACCTTGGAGGGCATTTTCAAAGAATACCCCGTTGATTATATCAAGTGGGACTATAACCGTGACAGCGCAGAAAAAAGTTTGGAAGACGCCGAATGTTTCCGCCGCTACCGGAATTTGTATGCTTTATTAGAGTCTCTTCAAAAAGAGCATCCGAATCTTTGGATTGAAACTTGCGCGGGCGGCGGCGGTCGTTTCGACATGGGAATGCTTCGGTATTCATCGCGGATTTGGGCCAGCGATAATCAAGCAGCTTTGGACCGTGCTTCGATTCAATACGGGGCTTCCTTATTCTATCCGGGCGAAGTGGTCTCGGCCCACGTGAGCCGCTCGACGACAAGCGAGGAGAATCGGGCTAAGACCCTGATTGCCTTCCTTGGAAGTTTTGGTTACGAACTGGACCCAGCCAAAGAACCAGCCGACCATGTGAAATGGGGAGTCGAACTCTATCGGAAATATCACGTCTTAGTTGAGAACGGGATTACTTATCGTCTTTCGTCCCCGGCGGCTGGCGCAGTTGCCTTGGCCGTTGTTGAGTCCAAGAACAAAGAGATTATCGTGGTTGCTATTGCTCTGAAGAAAGGACGTTATTCTTTCTCATTGGCAGGGTTTTTGCAGGGGAAATTTGTTATTTGGGACGGAAAAAAGAAGTCTGCTTTGACCAAGCCGATTGTTTGGCGAGGTGAGAAACCGCAGGCTGTTCTTTTCCTTCATGGCTCGCTCCTAAACAAATAAGGGGATGAAAAAGCTGGCATCACTGATGGGTGGGCCAGCTTATAAAAATCGAATCGCAGGGAGTTTCTTATCCTCGTTTTTAGTGTTTTTTCTCACAAACGTGGCAATGCCGGCACCGGGGCTCGTAAGCTTCGGCTGCTCCGATTAAGACAACGGGCGAATCGTACGCGGCGGGAACGCCGTTGACGATTCTTTGCGTCATGGTCGCGGGTTCGCCGCATTTGACGCAGATGGCGGTGAGTTTCGTTACGAATTCCGCTTTGGCCAACAAAGCCGCCGTAATCGGGAAAGGTTCTCCCCGGAAATCGGTATCGAGGCCAGCGACGATGACCCGTTTGCCTTCGTTAGCCAACTCATCGCAGAGGTCGACGATTGCGAAGTCCAAGAATGAGACCTCATCAATCGCCAAAACGTCGAAAGGTTGATTGAGATGCGCCCGAATTTCAGCGGTATCCTTCGCCGGGATGCATTTGGCTTTGTTGTGCAGGTGGCTTTCGACGTTATCGACTGAATAACGGTTATCGATCGCGGGTTTGAAGACCAAATACTTTTGGTGGGCATAGTCCAAACGGCGGAGACGGCGGATGAGTTCTTCGCTCTTGCCGGCAAACATCGGCCCCGTAATGACCTCAATCCAGCCGGGTTGTTTATAGTTTTCCATACAGGAGAAGATTTTAAATCGCCGCCCCTCTTTATCAAGGAAAAGAAAAGGACGTCTTTATGAATTCTCCGCGCTTTGTCGGCGGCATCGACGAAATGAAAAATCATCTTGGCTTGGCAAATATTGGCGGAGGTTGGAAAACATCGGGTTCACTGAATGTCGTTTTTCTTTATTTGAGACTATACTGGCTTCTTGAGGTGATTAACGATGGCAGATGTGAAGAAAGATGTCGTGTCAGAGCAAGATGGCAAGGGGAACGAAACCAAAGACGGCCAGTCGGCGAATGAGAACAAAAGAAACGAAGAAAAGAAAGACGAAACCAAGAAGGATTCTGGTTTTTCAAAATGGTGGAAGGGCACCAAGGCGAAAATGGATGCTGATATCTTGGAAGGTCATATCCAGAATGCTTATGCCCAAACTCATCGTACTTTTGACGTTTATAACCATGAAGGTGGCATCTTCAATGGCGACAGTGCAGTTGGTGAGATTGTCGATGGCTCATTGATCTATTGGGGCGATAAACCTATCGCCGAATACGCAGTGGTGGTGGATCGGAAAGACAACAAAGCCTCCTACACGGGTAAGAGTGAGTCGATTAATCTGACGGTGAAATACGAAGGCACCGATTATGTGCGGAAAGGCACGAAGACCGCTCTTGATCCGCACGTCGAGGAAGTCGATGTCGTCAAAGCCGGTAAGCGTTACTTCCTTTATAAAGGTCCGAAGGTCGATAAAAAATAAGCGAGGAAACTTATGCAAAGCATCGAGAACGCCGATCTGAAAGTCGAGGTCGATGAAGTTGGGGCTTTATTAACTTCGGTCATCGCCAAGAAGAACAACCAGGAACTCCTTTATCAAAAGGACGCCCGTTATTGGCCCTGCCAAGACGTGGTGATATTTCCGCAGATTGGGAAAGCGCCCAATCGCATCAACGGAGTCGACTACGATTGCCCGACCCGGCATGGCTTCGCCCGCATCTCGCGTTTCACCATCAAAAAGAAGACGGTCGATTCGCTGACGTTAGAATTGAGAGACAACGCCGAGACCCTAAAGATTTATCCGTTCTCCTTTGTCTTCGATGTGACGATCTCGCTTGAGGGACCGAAGATTATTCGCGAGGCCAAAGTCATCAATAAATCCGCAAAACCCCTTCCGTTTGCCTTGGGCTTTCATCAAGCTTTCCAAGCGAAGTACGATGGCAGCGGCTTGATTCATTTCAATAAAGCGCCCCGTTACTACTACCCGATGCGCGATGGCCTTTTATTGAAAAAAGAGCTGAGCATCTTTCATCAAGACGAGGTTTTATTACCCTCGCTCTGGGCTGATAACGAGACTTGGGTGTTGCCCAATGATCAAGGCTACCGAATTGATGTGAAAACTGGCTGTGGTTTCGGTTTGAAGTATCGTTTCGATGCGCCCGAGATTGCGATTTGGCGCAATAACGGTGGTGGCGATTTCCTCTGCGTTGAGCCTTGGTGGGGCATTGGAAGCTACGCTGACATGCCCAAAGAAATGGCAGAACGGCTCGATGAAAACAATGTCGCGAAGTCGAAGAGCTTCCGTCTTGAAATTGGAATAGACGTCGCTTGATTAACGATAGTATTGCGCTTGGGCATCCCACATCTTTTTGTAGAGCCCGTCTTTGATTTTTAAGAGATTGTCATGGTTGCCGTATTCGACGATTTTGCCATGATCGATTACGATGATTTCATCGCAAAATTTGGTTGAACTCATCCGATGGGAAATGAAAACGGCCGTCCTGCCCTCAACGAGGGTACCGAAATTCTCGTAGACTTCAGCTTCGCTCTTGGGGTCAAGAGCGGACGTCGGTTCATCAAGAATCACAAGGGGCGAGTTTTTGTAGAGGGCGCGTGAAATAGCAATCTTCTGGGCTTCACCGCCCGAGATTTCAATCCCATTCTCGTCGTTCTTATTATAGAGGATCGTGTCGATGCCCTTCGGGAAAGACTGCACCCGTTCATAGATGCGGGTGTCTTCGAGTGCTTTGATGACTTTTGCTTCATTGCCATTTTCGCCGCTTGCAACATTTTCTTTGATGGAGAACGAGAAGAGTTTGAAGTCTTGGAAGACAATGGCATAAAGCCTTTCTAACGAGGGCTGGTCATAGGAAACCAACGCTTTGCCATTGACCAAGATTTCACCCGAGTCGGGTTCATAGAGTCGGCAGACGAGCTTCATCAACGTGGTCTTGCCCGCGCCGTTCGCCCCAACGATGGCCAACTTCTCGCCACCCGAAATCATGAGGGAGACATCATCGAGCGCTTTTTCTTTTTGATTGGGGTAGGTGAAACTGACGTGGCGAAATTCGAGAGTTAGCGGGATGCTTTCATCGAGCTTCTCCTTGCCATAGGCCGTCGTGCTCGGTAAAGCGAGGTAGAGGAAGTAGTTCTGGAGGTAATCCGCGCCAAGAGAAAGACCGATAAGACCGGTGATGATCTTTTCGATTCCCGTAGCCAAGAGGGTGACCGCTCCGGCGTAGGCAACCGCCGAGCCGATGCTAATGAGGCCATAGAGGGCCTTGAGGCCCAAAAAGCCATAGGCCGTGAAGGAAAGGAAGGCGAAAAAGAGGGCGATGATCGTTTGTATCACCATGTCGGAATGGCAAAATTTTTCCCAGACTACATTGGCACCGAATTTATCGTGTTCCTGGAGTGAGATGATCATGTCTTGCATGTGGAAAAGACGAATATCCTTCCCAGACTCGTAATCGCTGCAAAGATCGTAGAAATAACCAAACCGGCGATTTCCTTCGACGTTTTCCATCATTGCCTTGTACGCTAGTTTATTCGAACGGGCGACAAGAGGAAGGGAGAGAAGAACGGCTAAGACAACGGCGCCGAAGAGGACCAATGAGCTCCAAGGATTATTGAGGAAATTGGACCAACCATCGACTTTCGTGGGCGTTCCGCTATAAAAGATCCCCTGTAAGAGCAAACAGGAATAGATAAAGCTTGAGGTTCCCTCAACAAGCTGGCCAATCGCGTTCATATAGGACGGAACGCCCCCGCTGCCGTTAGTGGATTCATCGGCGGCCTTAATGAGACGGAGCGTTTTGATGTCTTCGAGTTGGGCGTAAGAAATTTCGTGGGTCTTCTTACTGGTCAGCCGATTGACTTCTGCAAGGATTTTGCTGTCCCAAGCCTGTAGATAATTGGTTAGGAAGGCAACAAGGAGGCCGACGCCTAGGCTCGTGCCGATCATCACGTAGACGATAACAAGGGTGTCGTCCAAGGGCTTTCCGGCCACGATTGCGTCGATGATGAGGGCGCTCCCGTAAATCGGGATGTAAGGGAAAAAGGCTCGCAAGAGATCAGAGAAAAGATACGTTAGAACGTACATCGGGGAGAGCGAGAAAAGGAAGCGGAGGACCCGCGCGTTCTTTTTCGCGAAAGATTTAGTGGGTTCCATCATTGGCTCCTTCCTGATAGTACTTGGCTTGGATTTGGAACATTTCCTGGTATTTTTTGCTCCCTTTCAAGAGTTCCTCGTGGGTTCCGATTTCCTCAATGCAGCCGCTATCAAGATAGACAATTCGGTCGCAAAAGCGAGTCGAAGCTAAACGGTGCGAGATGAAAATTGAGGTGTTGCCTTTGGAATACTCGAGGTAGTGCTTATACATTCTTTCTTCGCTCAAAGGGTCAAGCGCTGCGGTTGGTTCATCAAGGACGAGGAGGGGTGCGTCTTTATATAAAGCGCGGGCCAATAAGAGCTTTTGCGTCTCGCCGCCGGAAAGTTGGATGCCCGACAGATCGAAAGTTTGGGTGATGTAGGTGTTTTCTTTCCGTTCCAACGAGGCGACTTTATCGCTCAAATCGGCTTCTGAAAGAACCTGAGCGAGCCGCTCTTGGTCGACTTGATCATCGGGGCAACAGGCGACATTGGTCTTGATTGTGAAAGCGAGGGGGCGAACATCTTGGAAAAGGGCGCCGATGAGCGACATGTAATCATCGATATTGAATTGCTGGATGTCGATACCATTGAGGAGGATCTTCCCGCTTGTTGGCTGGTAGAGGCCGCACAAAAGTTTGATTAAGGTTGTTTTACCCGCCCCGTTGTTGCCAACGAGGGCGATTTTCTCGCCCGGATGGATGACAAGGTTAATGTCGTGGAGGATCTCCTTATCGCTTCCTGGATAGGTGAAAGAAACATGGTTAATATCAATTTCAAAGGGTTTTTGCACAGATTTAATGTCGATACCTCTGCCATGGTTGAAGTGGTCAGGGATTGCTAAGGCGTTGCGGTAGTCATCGACGAGGACTGACTCAAAGCGGCTCTTATTCCACGCTTCGACGGCATCGTTGACCCAGGTCGAGAAGCCAGCGATGATACCTAGAAGGAAGGTAAATGTCGCTAAGGGAATTGACCCGTTGAGAACTTGGGGCAAAAGAAGCGAATAGGCAACGGCGTCGCGGATGAAGAGGAAAATATTGTTGCTGATTTCGCCGAGATAGAAGTGCATACGGATTTTGAGACTGAGATGGAAAATATCCTGCGACAGGACGCGGTAGACCTTATCAAACCATTTGTCCAAACGATAGCCCCGGATGTCTTTCGAATTTTCGAGGGTGGTCGTGTCTTCACGGAGAACCATCTGCTTGACAGCGAGCCGTTCGTCTTCGTCCCGGGTTTTTTGTTGGTAGCGGTAGCTCAAAGTCGAGAAAAGAAAACTGCTGATGAGCATAAACCCCATCACAAGTAGGATCCAAGGAACATAGATACCCGCGATGATCGCATAGGCGATGCCGCCGATGATGCCAATGCAGAGATTCGGGACTTGCTTTAAGGTTCCTTCAAGACCACACCAGTTGCTATCGAGGGCATGCCAGCCTTTTTCGATTCTCTTCCTCGCCTCGCGCGGCTCAACATTCATGTAGTCGGTCGTGATGGTTTTGCGGGTGAGACGCCTCCAAGAGACGGTGACCCGGGTAAAGGTCGAATTCCAACTGTACGTATTGAGACCCCAGATTTTGAGAGCCGTGCAGGTCAGGGTTGCTGCAACGAGGATTCCAATCATTCCAAGATAATGTTCCGGATCCGATTGTTCTGTCAAAGCGAGGACAACAAAATAAGCAGTCAAGGTTCCTAAAAGAGCTTCGCCGAGGCTGGAAAGAATGCCAACGCAAAGCCAGACGATTGTGCTCTTTTTATAGAGGTAAACGTCGTGAAGAACGTAGAAGATATTTGAGAGATAGGATCTTTTTTTCATGTCCTTTAGTCTAAAAGGTTAAGAAGAAAAGGAAAGCAATTATCGATTGCGAAACTTTGAATTTCTTTTTCAAAGGCTTTCTGCAGGGGTTTTCATTGTTTTGTCTGATTTTTGTCAACCGCTATTATCAAGTCTTCATCGATTTTTTATTCAGCGTCCCGCGGAACAGAAAGCGATAAAGAAAATTTAGATTATTTTCAAGGAGCGACTTGATGGTGAGGGTATTCCCGCTTTGATTGCGGATGCCCGTAATTGCAAAATCGGCCTCCTAGGCAAACTGAATCAAGGTCTCGAAAACGACCACGGAGTAAAGAAGGCCATCGAAAAGCCCGACTAAGAGCGCACGGTCTTTCTTTTGCCGGATAAGGATGCCGAAAAAAGACGCAAGAAGCCGATGTCGAGATAGGTGTCGAGGTCGTTCATGCTGCGCGAAGCGATGATTTCGCTTTGGAGTAAAAAGAACGTGGGACTATTCTTCGCGAGGAAAAGAAAAGCTCGGAGAACTCTTTTAAGGTTTCCGAGCGTTGTTTCTATTTGCTAAAGGCATAGACGCGGGTATTGATGGCTTGATGATCGCGCTCATCGGGTTCGGCTAATTTCTTGCCATAGACCATCTCGGCCCGAAGTTTCCAGTCTTTCGTTAAACCCCACGTTGCTTTGACTTCGTCATCGATTAAAGGATTGTAGTGTTGTAAGTTCACGCCCAAGCCCTGATCTTCCAAAGCGACCCAAACGGCAAGTTGAAGCATGCCGTTTTGCTGCTCGGCCCACGGCTTGAAGTTTTCGGCGTAGAGCGGGAAAGCCTTAATCAGTTCGTTGGTCACCGCTTCATCATCGAAGAAAAGGATAGTTCCTTCGCCCGCGGCGAAACCTTTGATCTTTGCTTCGGTCTTGGCGAACGCTGCGGCCGGGACAATCTTCCTCAAGGCTTCGAGGACGATGCTCCAGAGCTTATCATGGGCGGCGCCCGAAAGGATGACAACTCGTTGCGATTGGCCATTGAAGGCGGAAGGAACTTGATCGGTCACTTCTTTGACGAGGGCGACGATGTCCGCATTTTTGATTTCGGGATTTTTTCCGAGGGCATAGAAGGTTCGGCGATTCTTTAATGATTTGATTAATGATTGATTCATGGTGAATGGTCTCCTTTTATTCAACACCTTCATTATCCATGGCTTCTTTTCTTTTGTCTTTGAAGACGCTCTTTCATAATCGAAATCGCAAGCAAAACCTATATATTTTTGTTTTTGCCAATCAAAAACGCCACCCCGTGGAGGAGTGGCGTTAGTAAAGACAATAGTTGTCTTAGGTTACTTCGCGAACCGAGCCTTGTCGCTGAAGTTGTAAAAGGCATCGAGTCCCGGATAGATGGCTTGGTCGCCAAGTTCTTCTTCAATACGCATAAGCTGGTTGTATTTGCAAATACGATCGGTGCGACTCATCGAACCGGTCTTGATCTGACCCGCATTGAGGGCGACGACAAGGTCGGCAATGGTCGTATCTTCGGTTTCGCCCGAACGATGGGAGACGACGCAAGTCCAGCCGTTGCGCATGGCCATCTCGCAGGTATCCAAAGTTTCGGTCAAAGTGCCGATCTGGTTGAGTTTGATGAGAACCGAGTTGGAGCAACCCATCTCGATGCCCTTCTTGACGTAGATCTTGTTGGTGACAAAGAGGTCATCGCCGACGAGCTGAACTTTCTTGCCGAGTTTGTCGGTAAGCTTCTGCCAACCAGCCCAATCATTCTCGGAGAGCGCATCTTCGACGGTGATCAGCGGGTATTTCTCAACGAAGGAAGCGATCATATCGATCATCTCTTCGCTGGTCTTCTCGCCTTGGCCCGAGCGCTTTAAGACATACTTCTTCTTTTCAGAATCGTAGAATTCCGAGGCGGCGAGGTCCATGCCTAAGCAAATATCCTTCCCCGGGACATAGCCGGCGGCCTTGATGGCTTCGACGAGGACTTCAAGCGGCTCTTCGTTGCTCTTCAAACCATTCGGAGCAAAGCCACCTTCATCGCCGACGGCGGTGATATCCTTGCGATCCTTGAAGATCTTGCGGAGAGCGGCGAAGGTCTCAGCGCCCATTTCGATGGCTTGGCTGAAGGATTTCGCACCGACCGGCATGATCATGTATTCCTGGAAATCGACCGAGGAATCGGCGTGTTTGCCGCCGTTGATGACATTCATCATCGGGACCGGAAGCTTCTTGGCATTCGGGCCACCAATGTAGCGATAAAGCGGTAAGCCAAGGAAGTTTGCTGCGGCCTTGGCGGTGGCGAGGGAAACGCCAAGCATAGCGTTGGCGCCCAAGTTGCTCTTGGTCGGGGTGCCATCGAGGGCAATCATGGTCTCATCGATTTTGACTTGCTCAAAGACATTCATTCCGATCAGTTTCGGGGCGATGATCTCGTTGACGTTCTTGACGGCTTTTAAGACGCCTTTTCCGCCAAAGACTTTTTTATCGCCATCGCGAAGTTCAAGCGCTTCTCTTTCACCAGTCGAGGCGCCCGATGGGACAGCCGCGCGGCCAAAAGCACCACTCTCGGTAGTAACATCGACTTCGATGGTCGGGTTGCCGCGTGAGTCAATGATCTGACGCGCATGAACGGCAGCGATTTCTTCAGTAAACTGCATGTTTCTGTTTTCTCCTTTTTGATGAACAAACATGCTTACTTAGTAAGCAACCTTGATTATAGGGCATTGTCTCGGCCATTTGCAGTAAAAAGTGGAGCAACCATATTTCGGATGCGTCCACTTACTTTTTTACCGATTTTCATTTTCCCGTTCTGTCGAATCTTCGGAGCGAAAACGTTTGCGGAGTTGGGGAATTTTTCCCAAATAAGGTGAAAACTAAGGAATATCTTAGAAAAATATATATAAAAATGAGAAAATAGATAAAGAAATGTTGGAATGATTCTATTTTAAAGACTATGTCTTTAAATAAAAGAAAGCGCTTTCATAATTCATTAGATTTTCGAATATTTGCTGACGTTTCCTTGCCTTATGATGGAACCATAGGCGGAGAGGGAATCTGTTCCACCCTCAAAGATTGCCCGAAAAGGGCTCGGAGGTCTCCTCATGAAAAAGAATGTTCTATTCCTTGTCGCTTCGGCTTTGGCCTGTGCGAGTCTGGTCGGCTGCAGCAAAACCAGTTACGACGTCACTCTGTCCGTTTGGGGCGGTGAGGAGGATCAGACCTTCTTAAAAGAGGTTTCCGATTCTTTTATCGAAAAGGTTCACGCGGAAGAAAAAGCGGCAGGCGAAAAAGAAAAGTCTTTCGGTTTCTCCTTCGTCGCCCATTCCGAAAGCAATGTCAAAGACGATGTCACCAAGGATCCGAACGCCGCGGGCGACGTGATTGCCATTGCCGACGATCAGCTCAATGACTTTGTTACAGCGGGCGATGCCCAGAAGATTTCGGATATCGATGCGGATGTCGCGAGTGGTGTTGAGACGCGAAATTCCGCTTCTTCGGTTGCCGTCAGCAAGATCAATAACGAACTTTATGCGATGCCGTTCACCCCGAATGGTTTTTTCCTTTATTATGATTCCTCGGTTTTGAGCGCCAACGATGTCGCCGATTTCGATACTTTGCTGAATGCTCTTGTCGAGAAAAACAAAACCTCCGACATCAAGTATAAATTCTCGTGGCCAACCGCCTCGGGCTGGTACCTCGGCGGCTACTTCGATTCGTTTGGCCTAACCGCCCAAATCAATTCATCGACCTCGAAAACAGAATGTAATTGGAACACTAAAATCACCTCAGGTAACGTCAAAGTGACGGGGTTAGCGGCTTCTGAAGCCTTCATGAGTCTTTCGCAAGGTGCCTATCAAAGCGTCTTCCTCAGCCAAGCTGATGCCGCCTTCGCAAGCGACGTTTCTCGCAAAGAAACCTATCGCGTCGTCGCTGGCATCAATGGTTTATGGAACGCCTCGGCCGTTAAAGCCGCTTGGGGAACTGGCTATGCCGCCACCAAGCTTCCGGCTCTCAAACTCGGTGGTGTTTCCTATCAGCTCCATGCCGTCCAAGGTGCCAAACTCCAGATGGTCAATGCCTTCTCAAAGAACGTTGGCTGGGCTGTCAAATTTGCCGATTATCTGACGGGAAAAGAGATGCAATCCAAACGCTTTAATGATCGTTTGACCCCGCCGACCAACATCGAGGCCAGTGTTTCGCTCGATCTTTCGAGCGAACCTTCGGCCGCTGCCCTCGTCGCTCAGGCTCCTTATGCTTTCGCTCAACGCGTGAGCGGTGCCTTTTGGACTCCGTCTGGTGCGTTATCGACTGCTTTGGAGACCGGCGCTTCGGGCAATGATAGCCTTATCACCTCGGGCCAGGGGACGGCCAACCTTGTCTTCAACGAGACGGTTATCCAATCGGTTCTTGATACGACAGTTAGCACGATTACGGCTTGAAAAAACATTGGAAGGAGACCTAATGGTAGAGCAAGAGCAAGGAGCAGTGGCAGTCGGAGAAAAACCCGCGAATGCTTTCTGGTCCAGTTGCGCTGCAAAAATGGCCTCCTTTTTCAATAACCTTCGCAAATCCATTGTCAATTTTTTTATCGGAATCGGTCACTTCTTTCGTGGCTATTTTCGAATATTCACGCGGGGAGATTGGGCGACGAAACTCTCCTTTCTCATCATGGGATTCGGCTTTTTCTTTCATGGGGAAAGGCAAATGCTCAGCACCGAAGATAAGGGCAGTAAAGAACGTTACGTCATCGCTTGGCTGCCGGGTCTGGTTTTTTTCCTCTTCCAGGTTGCTTTCAATCTCGTTTTCTTCCTTTGGGGCTTGCCCTATGTTTCGCATTTAACCCTTCAAGGACTCCAAAACCACGTTTGCACCTATAACAAAACCACGATGCGGAACGAGTGTGTTGGCGACAATTCTTTCTTAATCTTACTTTTTAGCATATTGTCGCTTGTCCTCTTGGTTTGGTTTATCCTCGTCTACTTCCGCTCGCTCAAAGCGGTCGGCGAAAATGAACGGATGGCCCAAGAAGGCAAACCGCTTCCGCGGGCGAAAGACGATTTGCTGGCTCTTCTCGATGGCAAATTCTACAAAACCATTTTGGCTCTTCCAGTTCTTGGGGTCGTCATTTTCACGATCGTGCCGATCATCTTCATGGTTTGTATTGCTTTCACCAACTACGATTACGCGCATATGCCGCCCTCGAAATTCTTTTCGTGGGTCGGCTGGGATAACTTCGCGACGATTTTCTCAGGCTCCTCGAGCAGCAACTACTTCGGTTATGCTTTTTTGCAGATTTTCTGGTGGACCCTCGTCTGGGCTTTGTTCGCCACGATTACCTGTTATTTCGGCGGTTTGATTCTTGCATTATTAATCAACTCTAAAAAGACGGTGGAACCTAAGGTTTGGCGCACGATCTTTGTCATTACGATCGCGGTGCCGCAGTTTGTGTCCCTCATGCTGATCCGCTATTTCTTTTATGACACCGGCATCGTCAATACCTTGCTCAAGAACTGGGGTGTGGTGGATTGGGCGAGATCGATTGGGTGGATCACCACCGATTATTTTCCCTTTTTCAGCGACCCAGTTTGGATCAAGGTCATGGTAATTTTGGTTAATATGTGGGTTGGTATTCCTTACATGATGCTGATTACGACTGGCATCTTGATGAACATCCCGGCCGATCTTTACGAATCCGCGCGCATCGATGGGGCTGGTCCGCAAAGGATGTTCTGGCAAATTACGATGCCTTATATCCTTCAGGTGACGGGGCCTTACCTCATTTCTTCTTTCGTCGGCAACCTCAATAACTTCAACGTCATCTACCTCTTAACTTCCCGCTACTCCTCCAGCAACGTCAAACTGGCCTCGGTCAACGCCTCCGAAAGCGACCTTTTGGTCACTTGGCTCTACAAAATCACGACCGGCAATGAAATCAAATACTACATGGCTTCGGTCATTGGTATCTTGATTTTTATCGTTTCCGCTTTCTTTACGCTGATCGCTTTCTCCCAAACGATAAAAGGCAGACGAGAGGAGCGCTTCCAATGAGTCAAGACAAACGGCATCAGCAAGTACTCGCCTTAAGCGAGAGTGCGAACGAAGAAGAGATTGAGGGCTACCGCAAGAAGAAACGGCGGATTATTCTCCACAAAACCAAGGACGTGACGGGCAAGATTCTTCACAATCTATTCCTAGGGATTTTGGCTTTCTTCTGGATCATCCCAATTTTCTGGCTTGTTCTCTCCTCGCTCGATAGTGGCAAGGGGCTCACCTATTCTTCGTTCTTTCCGAGCCAATACACGTTCAGTCACTACATCGATTTGCTCACCAAGCCCAATTCGGTCATGGCCTTCCCGCGTTGGTTCTTCAATACCTTGTGGGTTTCAACCATCACCTGCGTCATCTCCACCCTTTTTGTCCTCGGGGTCAGTTTTGCCTTGTCCCGTATGCGCTTCAAAGGCCGGAAAGCCTTAATGAACCTCTCTATGATCTTGGGCTTATTCCCGGGTTTCTTATCGATGATTGCCGTCTACTTCATTCTGCAAGCTCTCGGCATCAGCGGTTCCCTCTTTGGCCTCGCCCTCGTCTACAGCGCTTCTTCGGGCCTAGGCTATCTCGTCGCCAAGGGCTTCTTTGACACGATTCCAAAGGATATCGACGAAGCCGCCAAGATTGACGGAGCCTCCGAAGCTCAGATCTTCTTCAAGATCACCATCCCTTTGTCAAAGCCGATTATCGTCTACACGATCTTGACATCGTTCATGGGCCCGTGGGTCGACTTTGTCTTCGCTCAGGTTATCTTAGGCAGCACCTCGGCTGACAACTGGACTGTCGCGATCGGCCTCTATCACACCTTGGACAAGAGCCTCTTGTCTTCCTATTTTACCGAGTTCTGCGCCGGAGCAGTTGTGGTGTCGATTCCATTAAGCATCCTTTTCTTGTTCACACAAAAATACTACGTCGCCGGCGTCACTGGCGGGGCGGTGAAAGGATAGGGTATGGTCAACAAGCTTCTTGATGCCTCCACTTATCTCGAACTCAATCTCAAAGAATCGGGTCGCGAGATCTGTTTACCCGACAAAGTCTTCGAGTTCACGCCGAAGACTTACCACCTTTTCCACTATGTTTCCTCGGGCAAAGGCACCTTGGTCTATGAAGGCAAAACTTATCACCTTCATAAGGGTGATCTCTTCTACTTTGCCCCGAAAGCCAATCCACATTACACCCCCGATCATGACGATCCTTGGAGTTACCTCTGGCTCGGTTTCGATGGGGCCAATGCTTCTGTCTTCTTGATGATGGCGGGTCTCTCCAATCACAATCCGGTCTATCACGACGAGGAACATCGACTCAAAGAGTTCTTTGACGGTATCTATAACGCCTACGTGTCCAAAGGTTTCTTTGATCTCTATTGCCTCGGCCAAGCTTATGCTCTCTTTGGCATTTTGTGCGGCAAAGGGGGCGAGAGCAAAAGTCTCAGTTTGGCCGAGGCTCACATCAACGCGGCGAAGGAATACATCCAAAACAATTATCAGTTCAATCTTTCGGTCGAGGACGTCGCCCATAACGTGGGGGTTACCTCGAACTATCTCGCCAATATCTTCGCCGAGCATGAGCAATCCTCACCGAAAAAGTATCTGACCAAAGTCCGAATGGAGAATGCGGTGTTACTTCTCAAGACCGGCGTCTACAAAATCAGTGAGATTGGCAAGCGATGCGGTTATCAAAATCAACTGCATTTCTCGTCCGAATTCAAAAAATACTATGGGGTTTCACCCCGCGATTTCCTCAAGGAGGGTCAATGATGGGAAAGCAAACTTGGGTCCTTGTCGTTACTGTTGGGCTATTGGTCTTAGCCGGCTGCAACAAAGGGCCGAACTATATCGGAGAGGATTCCTCGGATTATCTTGGTAGCCGTACCAATAGCGAGTCGTTACCGACAACTGGCTACATCGTGAATGGCACCAAAAACGCCCTGAGCGCAGATTTTGCCTACGGGGCCGATCTCTCTTCGGTTGCGGAAGTCGAAGAGAACGGGGGCGTCTTCTATAACGAAAGCGGCGTGGAACAAGATGTGTTCAAGATTTTGGCGAACGATGGGGTCAATTACGCCCGCTTCCGTCTTTGGGAAGACCCGAAATCTGCCGATGGGGTTTCTTACGGCGGTGGCCACAATGATCTCAAGACCGATTTGGCCTTGGCTAAACGGGCTAAACTCGCTGGGATGAAAGTCTGCTTGGATTTCCATCTTTCCGACTTCTGGACCGACCCAGACAAGGCGTGGGCGCCGAAGTCTTTCAAGGGGCATGGCAAAGCCGAATACGCCAGTTTGATCAGTGCTCATGTCAAAGACAGCCTCCAGGCGTTCAAAGACGCTTCGATCCACGTGGACTCTGTGCAAATCGGGAACGAAATCAACCGTCACTTCGTCGGAATCGGGGTCAATTATACCGCCGAAAGCACGATGCAGCTCATTTGCTCCTACCTTCAGGAAGGCATCAATGCCGCCAAGAGCGTCTTTAGCGATGTTCAGACGATTATCCATCTCACCAACGTCAAGAGTCAGGCCGAGATCCTTGGTTTTGCCCAAGCCTTCAAAAACAACAATCTCACCTACGACATCGCCGGTTATTCCTATTATCCGTATTGGCATGGCACGATGGACAATTTATTGACAAACCTCAACGCGGTCGAAGCCCTGATTCAAAAGCCGATCATGATCATGGAGACTTCCTACGTCAACACTGACAGTGGCAATGATTACACCGCCAACATGGTCTCAAAAGAGAGCGCGGAAGCGAATGGCGGTTATCTTGCTTCAGAGCAAGGCCAGTTGACTGAAATGGCCGATCTTTGCTCCTTGCTTAGCCAAGTCAACGAGCAAAAAGGCATGGGCGTTTTCTATTGGGAGCCGGCTTGGTTGCCAGTCAAAGGTTCTTCTTGGGCCAGCGCGGCCGGACAGAAATATGCTGATACCGGCACCGATATGGGCAAGAGTGGAACCGCCTATAGCGATGGCCTCGTCACTTGGGCCAACCAATCGTGGTTCTCCTCCTCGGGCAAAGCCACTGTTTCGGCGGCGAGTTACAAGCACATCAAAGCCAAAGATCTTGCGGGCACTGAGATGGTGAAATCTCTCGTCAAAGATACCCTTGATCTCTCAATAAACCTAGCGATCGCCACCGAAGGTTTGCCGAGTACGGTTCAGGCCGTGACCAATACTGACGCCTATCGCGATGTTCTCGTGACGTGGGACGCCGCGGAAGTCGCGGCGATGAAAGCCGGCGGGGCGGGAACCTACACGATCCATGGAACGGCGAATGGGCAAGCCGTCATCGCTAATGTGGTCGCCGAGTATAACCTCATCTCCGATCCTGGTTATGAATTACAAAGCGGGGGCTCCGCCACCGGCTCGACCGACGTCCTCGTGACTTTGCCTTGGAAAGCGGAGACCACCGGCGGAACAAGGCCAGTCCATATCGACCGGAAGGGCGATGCGGCCCGAAGTGGCAAATGCGGCCTCAATTGGTACGAGACGAGTGCTTCGAGCTTCACCGTTTCGCAAGATCTTGCTTCCGTCGAGGCGGGGACCTACACCCTAAGTTGCTACCATCGGAGCGATACGATCGATGACGATGGGGGCTATACCCAAGCCGAGATATGGATTTCGATTAACGGCGCTAAGACGAGTTATAGCTTCTTGGATTCGCTCAATGGTTATGCGGCGGGCTTCGTCCACGATCAGATTACCTCGATTGCAATCCCCTCAGGCGCGACAGTCAGCGTTGGCGTCAGCGTAGCCTATGGAGCCAAGTCATGGGGTCACATAGATGATTGGTCATTAGCCAAAGCCTAAAAACCCTTGAAAAGAGGGCAAAAACTATGCAAAGCACCTTTATTTTAAATCTGGTTGATCGGCCGGAGATGGCGCCGGAATACGCTCAGAAGACCACCCAAAGCGGCAAGCAAGACAACGTTTCCGCCAGCGCGCTCAATGATGAAAGCCTCCAGATTTTCGTCTTCCAACAGCAAGCCGCCCATGAGCGTGGCCTCCGTACGACGATCGAAATGACCTACGCCTCGCTCTTCTCCGACACGATTGTGGCGATGGCGAAGCGCGACCACGAGGTCTATGGCGATGAAATCGCCTTGACCCTTTTGGGCTTGCCTTGCAAACAGTTCTATGAGAAGTACAAGACCAAAGACTTCTGCATCTGGATGTTCTCCGAAGAAGACAAGAAACGGATTGTCGATGATGTTTTCACTCTCTTTTTTGAAAAGTTTGGTTTCTACCCGAAGAGCACCGGATCTTACTATCTCGATGCTTTCACCATCAACTACATCAAAGCGAAGTATCCTTCGATCGAATGCGCGATTGCCACCTGTTGGGAAGAGGGGGCCAAAGCCTACCACACCACCAACAACTCCTGGTACACCTTTATCGATGGGGGGCCTTGGGCGCCTTGGATTCCGAGCAAAGTGAACTCGGCGATTCCGGCCGCCAATCAAGACGATGACGCTGGATTGGTTTGCATCCCCCACCTGAGCCGGGATTTGATTGCCTGCTACGATGGCAATGGCTCCAATTTCGGCACTCATCCACAGAACGTGCTTCGTGGCATGGTCTATGAAGACAACGAAATACCCTATTTTTTTAATCTGGTCGATTTGTACCGTCACCAAGCCAAATACAACAACGGCTATGCCTACAATATGATGTTCGTCGGGCCGGGCTGGCTCAATAAAGGTGGCCGCTGGGAAGCACCTTATCGCCTCTTGAAGAAGAGCTATACCGATGGGCTCGATTACTATGCCAAACTTAAAAAAGAAGGCAAACTCGTCGACATGACAATGAGCGAATTTGCCGAGTATTACCGCAAAACTCATACATATCAAGAGCCGGAAGTCGCGTTATGGAAGGACATCGTCTACGGGTCGAACAAGGAATACTTCTGGTATTACGATCCTTCGATGCGTGCCTGCCTCGACTTTAACCAAGGCGGGGCGATGATCGATTTGCGGCCCTATGTGGCCAAGCTCGATTTGCCTGTCGGGATTGGGACGGGCAACGCCTACGATTGCACCTATCCGTATTTGATTGAAGCGAACTACCGGGCCGGTTATTTTACCCACTATGCCGGGCAAGGCACGATTAAGAGTTGCCAAGTCAAACGAGGTGAAGAAGTCGTTGACCTTTGTCTTGAAAGAACGATGGCGAACTTCACTAAAGAAGGCGACGTAATCGTCTTAACAACCAATCCTTTTGAGGTGAAATTTAGCGATACCATCTTGACGATGGTCTCAATCTTTCGTTTCCCTCGCGGGAAGGGCGAAGTCGAGGTCGAACGAAAGATCCTCAAAAATTCGGGGAAAAAAGAAGTGACGCTCGAGGAGTATATGGTGGCTTGCTATGGTAAACAAGAGTATTCCCTCGATATGACGGGCGTCACTCTCGAAGTCGACGGGAAAGAAAAGAGGTCAATTACCTACCAGTATCACTGTCGGAGTTTGGAACTCGTTAGCGGCGTTGCTCGGGCGATTGTCCCCCAGATCAAGACGGTGGTGGAACTCACGGGTGAAGGTGCCTCCTGCAAAGTCGAAGAGGGGATTGCCTTCAGTCCGATGTTCCGCTTAAGCGTTGCTAAAAAAATCGTGGAAGGAGGGCTTACCTCATGCCTCAGGCTAAAAAAGGAAAACTGAATTACCGTTGCCCCTCATGTTTCGCCCGCGAGATCGACATGGATATGTTCTATGATGAGGAGAAGAAAGAATACTACTGCATCCGTTGTTGTTACCATGGCAACGAAGAAGAAGTGAAAAAGGCCAACGAGCTCTGCAAACTCCGCTACAAACACATTGCCGACCGCATCACCGATTTGGGGGATGACAACGAACCGATCACGTTTCGTCCTTACAAGAAAGGAGAGTTATGATTCTCGGCATTGACCCCTCAACCTATTTGGAAGTCACAGCCCAGAAACCCCATTATTTTGTCGAGGGAAAAGAAGTCGAACCGCTGAGTTATCTTCATGATCAAAACGGCTGCACCATCATGCGGATTCGCCTTTGGCTTGACCCCTATGACGAAAAGGGGAAACCCTATCATGGCGGCACGAATGATTGGGCCACGTTCTTAGCTTTGGCCAAACTGGGCATGGGCAAAGGCTATTCGATTATGCTCGATTTTCACTATTCCGATTTTTGGTGCGATCCGTCTCGGCAGATCCTGCCGAAAGTTTGGCAGGGTTTCTCCGTCGACGAAGTGGTGGCTAAACTCTATACCTATACGCGAAAAACCCTGCAAAAGTGCCTTAGAAATCATTTGGCCATCGCTTATATTCAGATCGGGAATGAGATCACCAACGGGATGTTATGGCCCCTTGGTTACCTCGATGGGAACCCCGCGGGCGGTCATCGCCTTGGCTACGACAACCTTTGTGCCTTGCTTTCAGCTGGCTTGCAAGCTTGCCACGAAGTGATGCCCAGTGCGAAGAGGATCATCCATCTCGAGCGGAGCGGCGCTAAAGGACTTCATCAGGAGTTCTTCGATGAGATGGCCTCCCGCCGCCTCGATTACGACATCATCGGCCTCTCCTATTACCCCTATTGGCATGGCAGTTTCGATCTGCTTTTCGCCAACGTTGAGAACCTCAAGAGCCGTTACCAGAAGCCTGTGATGATCGTCGAGACGGGGTATGGCTTCACCCTCAAGAACTACATTCTCAATGGCAACGATGGAGTCAATCTGATCAATGATCAGTTCCTGAAAGACTCGACTACTTCGCTGAACGTCCCTTATCCGTTATCCTTCGATGGGCAGAAGAGTTTCATTAAGGAACTTCTGAAACGTTCGGCTCAGCATGGCGTCCTCGGCGTCATCTATTGGGAGCCGTTGTGGCTGCCGCTTCCGGGGATTGAGTGGGCCTCCAAAGAAGGCGAGCTTTACCTCAAAAAGACGGAGAAACCAACCGGAAACGAGTGGGCCAATCAATGCCTCTTCGATTACCAGGGGAACGCGACCCCAGCCTTAGCCGAGTTTAAACTCTAAAAGCTCAACCTCGTGAGCGGCGATTTGCCCCACGAGGTTTTTTCTTTCTCTTACTCAGACAAATAGACTAAAATAGAAACAATCTTCTATGAGCGAACGAATCCTTTATCTCCATTATTTTACTAAGAATGTCCCGTGGGCTCTCCGAGAAAGGCTTTTCCATAAACAGAAACCGACCACGTCATTTTGTGGGCAAAAGAACATTACGATTGCTTCCTCGAGCGCTGTGATTGAAAAAGCGATAAAAACGGGCAAGTCTTTCGCTGCGGTCCGGTATGGCGGCAGTGAGCTTTCTTGCCTCAATGGTTATGAGAAGATTCGGCTGGGCTTTAGAAAGACTTACAGCGATTCGGTCCGCTGGGCGATGAAGGTGAGGGCTGGATTCTATCCAACCGATGACAAGCATTTAAGCGAATATGCCGAATATGTGAAAAACCACGTCTGTTCTGCGGATATTTTGGCCATCTTGGGTCTCCACATGGAAGACTACTTTTATCGGAAGTGGACCCCCAAAGCCAAAGTGATCACTAATTGGGCGCTCGAACCGCTCTTAGGGAGTTGGACCCCGTTACTCAAGGGTAAAAAAGTCTTGGTGATCTCCGCTTTCGCTGATGAGATTGTTTTCCAGTATTCACGGCGGGAGAAACTCTTTCCGAAAGAACCCGATCTTTTGCCCGAGTTTGAACTCAATGTTCTCCAGGCCCCGATGACGATGGGCGAAAGCACCGATTATCGTTTTCCCTCGTTCATGCGTTCTCTCGAAGAAATCGAGGAGCGGATCAAGATGGTTGATTTTGATATCGCTCTCGTTGGGGCGGGTGCCTATGGTATCCTGTTAACGCTCTACTGCAAGAGCCTTGGCAAGATGGCCTTACAAACGGGCGGGGCAACCCAAACTCTGTTCGGGATTCTCGGCAAGCGGTGGGAAAACAGGCCACACGTCGCTTCGAGAATCAATGAGTATTGGATTCGACCCGATCCGTCGAAGAAGCCGAAAGGCGCTGAAAAAATAGATAATGGAGCGTATTGGTAATGATAAAAAGCGAAAAGCGAGAACTTGCCGAAGAAAATCCAACTCCAGCGACGGGAAAAAAGCCACTCGATTGGGATAGGATTCTTTCATATGTTGTCTTAGCCTTCTTAGCCCTCGTCTCCTTCAGTTTCGGCGGCAATAACTGGACCTATCTCTATGAGGCAATCGCTTTTGTTCTCGCGGTGGCTTTCTACGCCTTGGTGCCGCTCAACAAAGACAAGGCGGAAGGAAAGCGTCTGTTTTACTATTCAATCCCCTTAATCGTTTTTGCTGTTTTTTGCTCATTTTCGAAGTTTTGGCTTACCTCGAGTTTCTCTTCCTTTTCGAGCGCTTTGATCAACCTGATGGGCATCTTGGCCTTTTATGCGATTGGCCTGATGTGCCGCCACTTAAAGAGCTTGGCCCTCGAAAAGATCGTTTTGGCTGTTCTCTTTGGTTTAGCGCTGCTGGTTTTGATCTCGTCGATCGCCACCTTGGCGGATTATGGCTTCTTCTACGCCATCCGCTATGCGAAAGACGTTCGCTTCTACGATGGGCGCTACATCGCTATCGCCGATGACTATTCCTTGCTTTATGGGTTTAAGATCTTGAGTGTCAGTCTCAAATATTCGATGCAATTCGCCTTCGTTTTGGCTATTTCGCTCCTTTCCTTGCTCTTTATTTCCCCGAAGAAAAACAAGCTTCTCTTCATCGGTGTCGCGGTGGCGGGGGACATTGGTTTCTTTGCCATGCTCTTCGTTCCTTATGTCTTTGGGTTTAAGTTGGCAATTCCCTTTGTGCTCTTCGCCCTCCTGCTCCGCTTCGTCAAATTCCCCCGAGCGACTCCGAAATGGGAGAAGATCGTTGGCTATGCCGCTTTGGGCTTAGGTTCTCTTTTCCTTTTGATCATGTTCATCAATGGCATAAGAGGGGGTGTTGCCATTCCCCCGAGCGGCTTCTTAGGCAAACTCTTCAATAACCGATTCTTGGCGGCGGCCAATGAAAGTGTCGCGGTCGCTTTCCATAAGGTCGGCGGTGGTTTTGATATCACTGGCCTCTTTGGCATTGGTTTCAATCAAATCGGCGAATGGCTTGGCGCCTCGGTTAACGCCTCCTTCTTCGTGGATAACCGCATCTTTGAATTCGCGGCCCTCTACGAAGGCGGCGTCCTCGGCTTTTTGGGTCTCTTTGTGATGCTGGTTTTTGCCATCATGGCTTTCCGGAAATACATTCATCTCGAAGAAGCGCTCGATGGAGGCAAGATTCTGATTTTGCTCTTGGTTGCTTCCTCTGTGCTTTATGCCTCGCTTTCAACCGATTCGACTCCGCTCAATGAGAACCCGAGCCTTTATGTCTCGCCCTTGGCCCGGAATGGAATGATTCTCTTATTGGTCTTCTTCTTGGGCTATGTCTATACCCCAATCTTCCCTTTGGCGAAGAAAGGCAACATGGAGGTGAAAAACCATGACTAAGGAATTAAAAGTATCTCTCTTGGCTCTCACCGGCCTCAGTTTGCTCTCGTGCGCCAAGACCAGCGAACTTTATCCGACTGGCCAATATGAAAGCGGCTTATTCGAGAATAATTTCTATACGGGCCGCCACGATTTCGCCAGCAAAACCAGCACAGAATCCTTAACCAAGACCATCACGAGCGATCAATATTTCAATGGCGATAGCGCTGGCGATTTTGGCGCCTACTCGAACGATGTTACTTTCGATGGGAATGTGATTAGCCGCAAAGGGCTGAAGACGATGTATCCAGAAGTTCTGAATTACACCATGAATGGCGCGACAACAACCTTAACGACAGATCCAGCCCATGATTGGCGCTATGTCGATGTTGGCCGCGATAGCGACTATGTCGGTACTTCCTTTGGCCGAACCAAATGTTTGGCGACTACCGATGGAGCGTTCAAGAATGGTTTCTTAAGCAAACTATATGATGGCCAACTCTATTGCAATGGCGATCATATGCGAGCCCTCGTTCAACTCGATTCGAATGGTTACGATGCCTTTTTCCCGAAAACGATGGCCGATGGCGATTACTTCTTGATGTCTTTAAGAGGTGGATCGAACTATCTCGAGAATATGACAGTGACGAGCAGCGCGACGACGGGCGCTGTCGTCCGCCGCTTGACGATGTTCGATGCCGCTTTTAAATTCTATGTCGCTTCCGAAAGCGGTTATACCTACACCAGCGTTTTGGCGAAAGACGTGGTGGTTCGAACCGATTCGGGCGGCGAAGGCGTGACGTGGTTTGGCTTTAATTTTTCCGCGATTGGCATCGCTTCGACGGTGGGCATCGTCGGCTTCTCCTTTAGCTATACGAATTTCCGCGATCCGGCCATCGATATAAGCAAAGAAAGCGCCGACCGTAGCAAAGACAGCACCTTCTATTGGGGCGCGATGGTCTATGAAGTGATGTTCCCGGATTCGTCTTGGAAGTAACTAGTGTTTTCTCTCTTTCGAGATGTCGAGCCAAGCTCCTTGTTCGAAGTCGGTTTTGTCGTCATCGAAAATGAGCGTCCCTTTGGCGGGGGTAAAGGTCATCTCGCCGAAGTAGATTTTGCCATCGATATCGTAGAGGTCGACCCGAACGAAAGGGAACGGAGCCGCCAACTTTTCGGCCATCCGGACCATTGTTTCATAGTTTTTCGGTTTTTCGAGCGGAGCATCGGATTTGAGCCAGCCATTGAATTGAGAACCGTCAAAAGGCGTCCAGTCGATGTAATATTGGGTGTAGCGGATATCTTTGCCCCGTCCGGTCACGACATAGAGATTGCGGGCGGTGCCATTAAAGACATGGATTTTGTATTCGACGGGCAAAGAATCTTCGTTTCCGATGTATTGCTCGATTAAGATCTGTGGCTTGATGAACGAATAATGGCGTTCCATCGTTTTCTTGCCATAGTCGGTTTTGAGCCACTTATCGAATTTGACCTTGGCTTCTTCTTTGTTGAGGGCGCTCTTATTTTTGACGATCAGGTTGAAGCCAGAAGCGTGAGAACACTTCATGACGAACCGGTCTGGCAGTTGGCCAAATGGGATTTGCTCAAAGGAGTCATAGACCCCTAATGACGGGATCAAATTCTCTTCGAATCCGCACTCCTTCACATAGTCGCGAACGCCGACGCGGCCAGCGCAACGGATGACCTTCGGATCCTTGGGATCAACGAAAAGACGGAGATACTGTAGCTTCTCGGTGTAACGGGTCGGATTCTTTAAGTTGAGCTTGTGATGCGTGATATAGCGATATTGGCATTTCACGTAAGAGACGGGCGAAAGGGTTTTGACGAGATTCCGCCACGGCGCGACGAGGAAGCGTTTGAAGCGGTTTTCGTGCAAACGTTTGGCTAACATAATGAATTCATTATACGCTTTGAAGATTTTATGGTCAGGGTGTGCGATAATTCCCCTATGCGAATTTTGGTCGTCTGCCAATATTACTACCCGGAAAACGTCGTGATCACCCCCATCTGCGAGGCCCTCTCCGCTCGCGGTAACGAGGTGACGGTCGTCACGGGCAAACCCAATTATGGTTTCGGTCGCATCTTGCCAGGCTATGAGAAAATCACTGACGAAACGATCCATGGCGTTCATGTTCATCGCTTGAAGTTAACGGCCCGGGGTAGGAGTCGGCTTTCCCTGATTCGGAACTATCTTTCTTTCTGGGCGAACTGCAAACGCTATCTCCACCATTATCAAGAAGACTTCGACTTGGTTTATTCGATGTCCATGTCCCCTCTCATCTCCGTTGAAGGCGGAGGGATTTATGCAAAAAAGCACTGCAAACCCCACGTGATTCATTGTTTGGACCTCTGGCCCGAGAGCGCGGTTATCGCGGGAAGGATCCGAAAGAATTCTTTGGCTTATCGCCTTCTTTATCGTTCCTCGCGCAAAATCTATTCCTCAGCCGATGAGATCCTGATCTCCTCGCCTTCTTTCGCCGCGTACTTTTCCGATGTTCTAAAATTGCCAGAGAAAAAGGTCGTCTTTGTCCTTCAGCCTCCGCTGGTCAGCCCAATCCCTTCGAACGCGGTAGTCTATGAGAAACCCTATAACCTTGTCTATGCCGGCAACGTTGGCAACCTCCAACTCATCGAGAATTATGTTGAAGCCTGCGCTTATCTCAAAGAGCGAAAAGACTTCCAGTTCCATATCGTGGGTTCTGGTGCCCGTTTAGCCTCCGTTTTGGATCTCGTCAAAGAGAAAGGACTTCAGGATATCGTCGTTTATCATCCGCTGGTTCCTTCAAGCGAAGTGCCGACCTATTTTGCCAATGCGACAGCTTTGCTCGTTCCGCTCGCCGACACCGCTTCGCCAGTTTCGAAAACGATTCCGAACAAACTGATATCTTCCTTAGCTTATGGCCGGGTCATTCTCGCTTCGATCGGTGGCGATGGTCGCGAAGTGCTCGAAAAAGCCGGTGGCGCGCTTTTTGCGAGCGAGAAGCCCGAAGGCATCGCCAAGAGCATCGATGCCCTTTGTTCGTTGAGCGAACAAGAACGGCAAGAGATGGGCGCGAAAAATAGAGCCTATTTCACGGCCCACTTCGATTTCAATAAGGTGATGGATCAGTTAGTCGATGTCTTTAAATCTTGCAAGAAGGCGTGAAGGGCTTGACCCATCGGCGCCAAGCCATAATGCTCTAATACTTTCGTTTGAGCATGGTTTTCGACGAGCCCCGTCCATTTCTTTTGAGGATCGAGATGGGCGAGGAAAAAGGCTTTGATTCCCGCTACAGAAGAATCACTTAACCAGTTGACGTCACTCGGGTATTCTTTTTGAAGAGCGGTGTGGATGGTTGATAAAATCGGCGTTGGGGTCGCTAGGTATTCGAGGAGTTTCGATGGGATCGATTCTTGATCGAGTCTCTCATCATAAGGCCGAGGGTTAATGAGGAGGGCGGCGTGGCTTTCGAGGTCATAGTTTTCCCTTTTGCTGACTTGGCCTAGGAAATGAATGCGGGGATTCCTTTGAATCAGTGTTTCGAAGTCGGCCGAGGGCTTTTCATGGCCGGCGATAACAAGGTCGTAGTCCGGCGCAGTTTCGTTATAGGCCTCGATGAGGTTCAAAACGCCATAACGGGCCAAAAGGGCGCCGCCGAAATAAAGGTAACGGCCTTCGCTAAAAAGACGATGATCGCTTTTGGGTTCTTCCACCAACCCCGCGAAAAGGAAGTGAGGCTTCTCTATCATCCCCACAGAGGCCAATAAACCTGAGGAGAGAGCGAGACTCGCCAGGGATGCCTTCAAATGCTTTTTGAAGGCCTTAAGGTAAAAATAAGGGACTTTTGCAAGGTTTTTCGGATTATCGGTTATGATGGCGACGGCGGGGATCTTCTTCTTTTTGGCCAAAGCAATCGCCACATTTCCGCAGCTTCGATTGAGGGCATCAAAGAGGATGAGATCGCCTCCCTCTTTGAGAAGCTTTTCTCCGAGGGCAACCCCCGAGTGTTTTTTAGCGCCGAGGCGATCGATCATCCTTCCTTTCGAATTGACGTAATGGAAAAGTCCCGCGTCTTTTATTGAAGCGTCTTTGCAGGAAGCGGGGACGAAGGAGATCACCGCAACCTCGTCACTGATGGCGAGGGCTTGGATGAGTTTGTCGTGGAAGTTTTGATTCGAAGGATTCGTCAGAGCATAGCCTTCGTTTAAAAGACGAGTGTATTCCGTTTCAGCGCTGGCGGTCGTGAGATAGAGGATCTTCATGCTTTTAACGCCTCCTCAAAGATGCGCATATGGGCGTCAGCCATTGCTTCGATCGTGTTGTCTTTGGCGGTCTCAATCGCTTTTTCACCCATCGAGGGGGCTAAGGGGTTTTGAAGGGCTTGGCGGACTTCGCTTTCTTTATCGAGCGAGACCAAATAGCCATTGACTCCGTTCTGGATTAATTTGCGAGCCGAGTTGGCATTCAAGGAGGCAATGACGGGCGTTCCTTGGCTTAAACACTCATTAACCACGTGGCCATAAATGTCTTCTTTGGTCAAAAAGACCGAGGCATCGGCCATCGCGAAATAACGGAGGATCTCTTTGTGGGGCACGAATGTTTTAATCAGCACATTCGTCAAATGATTCACCGCAATATAGTCGCGGTAGCTTTTTTCTTCGGGGCCGTTTCCGATCAAAAGGAGCGTCTTCTTCGGGCTCATCATTTTCCAATAACGCAAAAGCTCACTATTATTCTTCCGTGAGATGAAACTGCCGACCGAAAGATAGAGCTCTTCGCCTGGGATGCCTTCTTTGAGGCGGGTCGCTCGCTTTTCTTCGGCGTTCAAAGGCTTCGAAGCGATCTCCGAAGCGAAGATGGTGGAGTAGGGGTAAAGACGAATTTTGCTTGGGTCGACGCCATAGTAAGTTAAGTAGTCGGAGGAGCGGGCATCGGGTGAAAGATAAAGCGTGGCTCCGTGCAGATACTTCTCTTTGAGCTTTCTCTTCCATTTCGCTTCGTTTTCCCGTGCGATTCCCCCGTTGATTGCAAAAATGTAGGGGATTTTATGAAGTTTCAAATAACGGAGGGCCTTCATTTCGGTCAAGGTGCTCCAGCCATTGATGACCACGAGGTCGGCCTTGTTTTTCTTGAGGGCAGAAAGGATCGAGGGGCAGTAGTTGTTGTAGTCACCGAATTTGATCGACGGAAGAATGATCTCCTTAAAAGCTTTGGCCTTCTCGTAATAGAACTCCTTCTTACGGTCGCCTTCGGATGTCCGCTCGAAAATCGTGGTCAGTTCGATTTTTTGGCCTAAGGTATTGAAGAAGTCAATTTTATAGGGGGCGGGGTGATTAAAAAGCCAAAGGACTTTCATAACTGGGTTTAAGTATAAAACTTCCTCATTGACACTTCACCTCTCAAAAGACCGATAATAAAAGCATGATTGCGGACTGGAAAGATCTTTTCGACCAAGTCAAAGAGAAAGAATATTCAAAAACCCTCCATTCGTTTTTGCAGAGTGAGTACCAAAACTACACGATTTATCCCCCGCGGGATATGGTGTATCAGGCTTTTAAGCTCACCAAGCCGAAAGATTTAAAAGTCGTCATCATTGGCCAAGATCCTTATCATAACCCCGGTCAGGCGATGGGCCTTTCGTTCTCGGTTCCCCGTGGCATCGATCCGCCGCCTTCGCTAATCAACGTTTACAAAGAAATCCAATCCGACCTCAAAATCAATATGAACTTCTCTAATGGCGATTTGACTCCATGGGCCGAGCAAGGCATCTTGCTTTTGAACGCCTATCTCACCGTTCGGGCTGGCGTGCCCTTATCGCACGCTCGGCCCGAATACAACGCCTTCATCGCCGACGTCATGATGTATTTGGACACGCTCGATCAACCGATTGTCTTTATGCTCTGGGGCCGTTTCGCTAAACAATATTTGTCAAGTATTCATAGCCCAAAGCACATCGCTCTAACTGCCTCGCATCCTTCGCCGATGGCAGCGAATTACGGCGGCTGGTTCGGGCAGCATCTCTTTAGCCAATGCAACGCCTTCCTCGAAAAAAATGGGCTTTCGCCTATTGACTGGCGCATCGAATAAACTAAACTTAAGTGATCCGGAGCTCACCATAGTGGGCTGAGAGGAACCGTATATCCGGTTCGACGGCACCTGATCCAGGCAATGCTGGCGGAGGTACTTCATTTCAAGTTCCTCCGGTTGTGCGAAAGGAGGAATTTTTTAATGGACAACGCACAGTCGGAAAATCGATTCGAAAGGTGGATCAAGAGCCATTTGTGGCTTTTGGCCATCATCGCTGGTTTATTGGTTTTCGTTTCGTTAGCGGGTCCCGCTCTTACAAGCAAAGGAGTGGCTGCTACCTATGATGCCGTCGGTGATTATTGGACTTTTGCCAAGAGCAGTGACCGGAGCGATGTTTGGGCTAACCAACTCTTTCAAGTGTGGCCCTTCATTGTGAGTTACGCTTTTGTGGCCGCCGGCGTTATCTTGTCGATCTTGGGCCGCAAATGGAACAACTGTTACATCGCTTCGCTCTTGTTCTTCATTTGCGCTGGCATTTTCTTCTTCACTGGAACCAGCCTTTTTGATTTTGTGCTTTGCTATGATGCGGTTGGCAAAACCAACGGGGCGGATTATTACAAAGACTATGCCTATGTGGCTTCGACGAAATTATCCTTTGGCTGCGACTTTGCAGGGATTTTCTGTTTTATTGCCGCGTTTTTTGATTTAGTGGCTGCCAACGAAAAAGACGCGTTCAACGCTCGGGACATGGCCGAAATTGGCATCTTGAGTGCCATGGCCATCGGTCTTCAGTTTATTCGGATTCCCGTCAGTATGGGCCCTGGTTCGATCAACCTCGGTTTGATTCCGCTTTTTGTTATCGCTTTGCGCCACGGGCCGACCAAAGGCTTCATCGCCAGCGCTTTTATTTTTGGTCTCATCACTTGCCTGACCGATGGTTATGGTTTCTTTACCTATCCGCTGGATTATTTGGTGGGCTTCGGTTCTTGCGCCACGCTCGGCTTCTTTTCGAAACTGGTTTTCCAGAAAGGCAAGAAGGGCTGGTCAATCATCGGCTTTGTTTGGATTGCGGTGGGCTGTATCCTCGCAACCTTCATTCGCTATGTGGGCTCCAGCGCCAGTTCGATGGTCAACTACGGCTACGATTTTATTCCGGCTCTTCAATACAACGCCATTTACATTCCCGTCACGGGCGCCATCTCGCTAGCGGCGATGGAAATTCTCTATGCCCCTTTAGCGCGATTGAACCTTTTCTTCCCTGTAAAAAAAGCATCAGCGAACGCTGAATAAGTTTTTAACTTATTGTCTCTTCGTGCTATAGTGCAATAGTCCGTCAAAAAAGAGGTACCTATGGAAGAAGAGAAAAAAGACGTTAAACCCACGGAAGAGCCAAAAAAGGCCGACAGCGATTTCGCCGACGAAGCCGCTCCCGTTTCTGCTCCCGCCCCCGTGAAAGTCGAAGAAGAGAAAAAGCCTGAACAGCCAAAAGTGGATCTTTATGCCGAAAAAGATAATCCGGAACCTGCTCCCGAGCCAGTGCCGGTGAAGGAAACAAAGGGCAAAGAAAAGCCCGTTCCTGTGACCTATACCTATGAGGATTCTGAACTCCAGGGTATCGAAACCGCCCGAGTCGGTTTCTTCAAGGCCTACAAGCACGAAAATATGGTCAAGTGGCTCGTCACTGGCGGCATTTTGCTTGTGATTTTGGGCGCTTGGCTCGGCGTCACCTTCAGCCCGATCAATAACACCACTCCAGGCACGGTGATTTTGCTCAGTTCGGTCGCGGTCGCCGTGATTGTCCTCGGCGTCTATTCGGTCTTATTCCGCAAAAAGATTGATAAGGCGATGAAGGCTTATTTTTCTGATTATTACAAACACAATAACGCGTATGTCTTCGGGGATCAGATCAGCAATCTGACCGGCACCGTCGACGACAAGCTCGATGCTGCTGTCTTCAACGCTGCTAACCTCTATCAGAAAGTCGTTAAGGTCGGCAGTCGTGATTGCATCCACTTCACCTACAAAGACAAAGCCATCACCATGGCCGATGCCGCCGGGTCGATCAATGGTCAAAAGAGTTTGGCGACTTGCTTTGTTGGTAAGTACCTTGTGGTTCCGAACACCAACGAAGGTGCGGAAATCATTATTTATCTGAAAGGGAACAAACGGGCTCTCCCGCCGACGACCCTTGATAGTTTCGAAGTCCTCGAAGACAGCAAGACGATGGTTGTCTATGGCCCGAGCGATGGCAAGAAGCTCTTGAGCCACCCGGTTCGTGAAGCCTTGAAGGCGATCGAAACCGATGCGACTTTAGTCGATTTGGCCATCTCGGTCAAACGCGGCACGACTTATATCGCGATGGGCTACGAAGATACCTTGATGGTCTTGCCGATGGATAAACCTTTTAACCCAGCCCCGACAATGGAGCTTAAGAAGAATATGGCGGAAATCTTCGCCTTGATTGACGCTTTCGATGCAAAGGAAGCAAAGGAAGCGAAGTAAGGGAGTAAGTAATATAGGCCCTCAGCGCTCTGAGGGCTTTTTCTTTGCTCAATAAAGGATAAGTTTTACGCGGGCTTTTATCCGTAAATAACCGGTTTTTGTTATTGAAAAAATTCTTCCAATAAGCCCTCTATTTCATCCTGGTTGTCTCTTTCATAACAGCGCTTTCAAGGTAACTTGCCATAGTTAAATCCGTTTATGGACGGCGATGCCTTTTTGCCAAGGTAAATTGCGGTTTCCGGCCGGGGCGGTTTGACTTTATATCCGTTTCGGGCATAATTGGGGCGTAGGAAACGCCCGTAAAGGCATGCGAAAGCCCGCTGGCAAATATCCGTTTGCCAGAGTGAGTATCATGTCCCTCCCGGCGGATTCGGAGCGTCCCGGAATTACTTTACCAGAGTGGGTTTCAGGACGATGAGATCAGGGCTCACGGCCCTGATTTTCAGTTCGGCGAGGATCTTCTCGCCGTAGTAGGCGGCCATGAGCGCGTAGGGGCTGGTCCCCAGCGACTCGCGGCAGTAGGAATTGATGTTGGACATCGCCAGGTCGACCTTCTCCTGGCCGACGCCGCCGAAGCAGAAGCCCTTGGGGAAGACGTAGCGGACGAGGGTGTGGTTCTCCTCGATCGCGCCTTTCTGGTACGAGGCGTAGCTCTCGCAGAAGAAAAGCGAGGTGAGCCTCTCCCCGGTGGCGTCCGAGAACTCGATCGCCTCCGGCTCGAAGAACTCGCAGCCGTTGTCGGTGAGGACGACGGGGAAGAGCCTCCGGTAGGCCTCGTCGCCGACCGCGGCCCTCAGCGAGCGGAACGCCCGTGACACCTCGGCGGCCGTCTTCGACGCGAGCTTGATGGCGATCATGAAGCGGGCGAAGGTGAAATGGATGGTGAGGAGGCACGACGGGTCGCCCCGCCCGGACTCGACGGTGTCGATCTCGGCGACGAAGATCCCCGGATGGGCGGCGAGGAACCTCAGGAAATCGGCGTACTCCCTGCCTTTTCTGGCGGGGTTCGGGGACTCGGCCTTCGCGGCCTTCCTGCGCCTTTTCCTCAGCTTGACCTTCCTTATGAGGTCGAGGCTGATGACGGTGGACTTGCCCTCGTCGACGCGGCGGTAGAACGACCTGAGCGAGCAGGGCATCTCGCCTTCGTGGGCGACGAACTCGCTCATCGGCGAGCGGCCCTTCGACACGCATTCCCTCATCCTCCCCTCCATGTAGGCGAGGTCCTCGGGCGCCATGTCGAGGCCGTCCCTCGACTCCGAGAGCGTTTTCTCGTAGTCGGACTGGGCGTCCTTCGCGGAGTATTCGTAGCGGGCGCGGAACATGCATCTGGCCTTTCCGGGGCAGCCGTTGCAGACGTAGGGCCACCTCAGGAGCGTCTTGCAGTCCCCGCGGTCCTTCTGGCCGTTGAAGCCGCCCCTCAGGCATTCGTGCCCGGTCCGGCGGTTTTTGACCTCCCTGGAGATGCTGCGCGGGTCTTTGCGTATCGCCTCGGCGACCTCCAGAAGGGGCCTGCGTTGGTTGAGCAGGGACTCGATGGTGGCTCGGTCCCCGATCGTCAGATGTTTACTTCCCTTCTTGTTCATGGGTGAACTCCTTTCTTCAGAAACAAAAGGGAGGGACTCACCAAATTTTACGTTTCGCCAGACTAAAATGCACATCGCCGTCCCTAAACGGATTTAACTATGGCAAGTACTGGTGAATTCGCTTTTTTCGTTTCCTGAGGTTTCTTGACGTTGACTATGGTAAAATTTTACTTGCGCAAGGGGAAAAGCCTTGTATAGTGTCCTCGCGGGAGAGATTCCCGTGAAAAGAAAAAAGGAGAAAAACCTATGGATCAGGGAATCGTCATTGCCTTAATCGTCATCGCCGTCGTTCTCGTCATCGCCGTCGTTTGCATCCTCTCGTGGTGGATCAACGCCGCGAACCGGTTGCGGAGAGAGCAGGTCAAGATCGATGAGGCCGCTTCGGGCATCGATGTCGCTTTGACCAAACGCTTTGACTTATTGACCAAGGAAGTCGCGGTCGTGAAAGGCTATGCCAAGCACGAAAGCGAAACCTTAGCGAATGTCATCAGCATGCGGCGGCCCGCCAGCGATGCCAGCATGAAGGAAAAGGCCGAGTTCAGCAATCAGGTGACCAAAGCCTTCGATTCAATCAATGTCGTGAGCGAGCAGTATCCGGATCTCAAGGCTAACGCTAACTTCGCGGCTTTGCAGAATCAGATCGGCGAAGTCGAAGAGCAACTCCAGGCTTCGCGCCGGGTCTACAATTCGAACGTCAGCACCTACAATCAAGAGATCATCGTCTTCCCGACCTCGATCGTCGCCCGTCATTACGCTTTCACGAAACGCGATTTCTTCGAAGCCGAGGAAAGCAAGAGACAAGACGTCAAGATTGAGTTCTAAGATGATCTCTCGTGGGCTGTCCTCGTGGGCAGCCCCTTTCTTTTATAAAGGAGGTTCGTTATGGCCAGTATGCTAAAAGATAAAATCCCCACTCTCGCCGCCACCTTAGAGCAATCACGCGCCCAAGCGCGGAAAAAATATGTGGTGATGATGGGGATCGGCGTCCCCGTCTTTCTCGTCGGCATCCTTTTGGCCGCCCTCATCACGATCTTCCATTGGTCGGAGAGTGGCGCCCTCTATGTCATTCCGGTCTTTTTTGTGATTCCGGGCTTGATTCTCATGGTCGCTTCCGCCATCATCAAACACAACTACAGTTCCGAGGCGTATTCGCTTCTCGCAAATACCGTCGATTCGACTCTGTTCCCCAACGCGAAAAAAGATCCGAACCGTGGCTTGGTTCTCAATGTCTTGTTGAAGCCGGGTTTCTTCGCTTCGCCCGACCGCTATTATGGCAAGAACTACAAAACCTGCACCTATGAAGGCATTCCTTTCGAGCAAGCCGGTTACGATCTCCAGCGCCGCGAACGCCACACCGATAGCAAAGGCAATACCTATTACACTTACGAAACCTATGCCAAGGGCACGATGTACCGCTTTCAATACGAACGGAACTTCGCCGCTATCGTCAAGGTGCTCGAGAAAAGCGGGATTCTCTCTTTCGGCAGCGGGGGTCTCATCAAGAAAGAGACCGAATACATCGCCTTCAACAAGAAGTTTCAAGTCCTGACGAGCGATGAGACCTTGGTTTTCTATCTTTTGACCCCGCAGATTCAAGAGAAGATCCTCGATCTCGAGGGCAAGTTCAAAGGCCAATTCTATATGGCCTTCATTGGCAATGAGCTCTACATCGCCGTCAATGACAGCGACACCTCGATTGCGATCCCCTTCAAAGAGACCATCACCGAAGAAAGCCTGACGCCGGTGGTGGAATGCTTAGCGATTCCGGCCGTCTTCATCAACCTCTTAGGCCTCAATAAGACCAAGTTCGAAGCCAACGCTGGCACCCAAACGGTAATTTCGTAAAAAGAAACGATTTCGCTGAACAAAATCAGAAAAAAAGAAGACGGGTTTTCGCCGCTTTCTTTTTCGTTTTACCGAAAAAAGTTAGTATCGGTGGGGAATTACCAATTTATCGGTATTTTTAAGGAGTGATGGGCACCTTTCGGGTGTTGCCTTGCCTTCGTTCCCCGTCTACAATATCCCCGTGCATGTGTGCGCTTTTTTAAGGTAAGCGCAGGAGGAAAAACATGGCGATGCAAGAAGAAGCGCGAAAGGGCATTATCGCGATTTGCGCGGCCCACAAAGGCGAACCCTCGCCCTTGATGCCAATTCTCGAAGAGATACAAAAGAAATATGGTTACATCCCGCTCGAAGTTCAGGAACTCGTTTCGAAAGAGACGAACGTTCCGGTTTCCGAGATCTATGGGGTGGTTACTTTCTACAATTTCTTTTCGTTGACCCCGAAAGGCAAGTATGTCATCGGCGTTTGCCTTGGCACGGCCTGCTATGTCAAGAATTCGCAAGCCATCATCGATAAATTCGAAACGCTGCTTGGCATCGAGCCGGGTCAGACGACCGCCGATGGCCTCTTCACTATCGAAGCGATCCGCTGCATGGGTGCTTGCGCGCTCGCTCCGGCCGTTTCGGTCAATGGCAAGGTCTATCCGCAGATGACGGTCGATGGCGTCAGCAAAGTCATCGATGAGTACAAAGCGAAGGAGGTTAACGCCTAATGGATAAGATCAGTTCCGCGAATGCGCTCCAGCAAGATATCGATTCCTGCAGCAAGGCCTTTGACGATAAAATCAAAGGCGTTGGTGGCAAACGAGCCGTCATGATTTGCGGGGGCACGGGCTGCCTCGCCAACGATTCGGATGCGATTCTCAAAGAATTCGAAAAGCAAATCAAAGAAAAAGGCCTCGAACAAAAAGTCTCGATCAACCACGTCGGCTGCTTTGGCTTCTGCAGCCAAGGCCCCTTCGTCAAGATTTTCCCGGAAGACACCCTTTACCACAAGGTCAAGGTGAGCGACGTCTCCCACATCGTCGACGATGATCTTATCAGCGGCAAAGTCTGCGAGGATCTCCTCTATGTCGATCCGGTCACCCATGAGAAAGTGGTGCGGCAGGACGATATCAACTTTTACAAGAAACAAAAACGGATTTCGCTCTATGGTTGCTCCCTCATCAACCCGGACTTCCTCGAAGAGAGCTTGGGCTACGACGGCTTCAAGGCCCTCAAGAAGGTTTTGACCGAGATGAAGCCCCAGCAGGTGATCGATGAAGTTTTGGCTTCGGGGATCCGCGGCCGCGGTGGCGCCGGCTTTCCGACTGGCAAGAAATGGCAGTTTGCGGCCAATCAGGTCGCCGATCAGAAATACATCGTTTGCAATGGCGACGAGGGCGACCCTGGCGCCTTCATGGACCGCTCGATTCTCGAAGGCAATCCCTTCGAGGTCATCGAAGGGATGATGATCGCTGGCTACGCTTTTGGTGCCAGCCAAGGTTACTTCTATGTCCGTGCCGAATATCCGGTCGCCGTCGAGCGTTTGCTCCGGGCGATGGAGGACATGCGAAAAGTTGGATTGCTCGGTGAGCATATTTTGGGAACGGACTTCTCCTTTGACGTCCACCTCCGCGAAGGCGCGGGTGCGTTCGTCTGCGGCGAAGAGACCGCTCTTCTCAATTCGATCGAAGGCAAGCGGGGCATGCCCCGTCCGCGCCCGCCCTTCCCGGCCATCAAAGGCCTTTGGGGCAAACCGACCTGCGTCAACAACGTCGAGACGCTCGCTCAGATTCCTTACATCATTCGCGTCGGCGCCGCCGAATACGCCAAAGTCGGCACCCAGGGTTCCAAAGGCACCAAAGTGTTCGCCCTCGGTGGCAAGATCAACAACGTCGGCCTCGTCGAAGTTCCGATGGGCACGACTTTACGAACGCTCATTTTCGATATCGGCGGTGGCATTCCGAATGGCAAGAAATTCAAGGCTATTCAGACCGGCGGCCCTTCGGGCGGTTGCTTGACCGAGGAAGACCTCGATACCCCGATCGATTACGATACCCTGATTGCCCGTGGCTCAATGATGGGCAGCGGCGGCGCCATCGTGATGGACGAAGATAACTGCATGGTTGACGTCGCTCACTTCTATATGGATTTCATTTGTTCGGAAAGCTGCGGCAAGTGCTCGCCCTGCCGGATTGGCACCAAGCGCTTACTCGAAATGCTCACCAAAGTCACCAATGGCAACGGCACGGAGCAGACTCTCCAAGACATGAAGGCCTTGGCGACGGTGATCAAGGGCGGCTCCCTCTGCGCCTTAGGCCAGACGGCGGCCAATCCGATTCTTTCGACGATGACGAAGTTCCCGGAAGAATATCATGCCCATGTCGTCGATAAGAAGTGCCCAGCCCACGTCTGCAAGAAGTTAATGCAATACTGGATCGATCCTTCCTTATGCAAAAAGTGTTCGAAGTGCGCTCGCAATTGCCCGGTCTCTTGTATCGCGGGCGTGCCTGGCAAAGAGCCGTATGTCATTAATCAAACGAAGTGCATCAAGTGCGGCACCTGCATGGCGGGCTGCCCCTTCCATGCGATTTCGAAGCGCTAAAGGAGAAAGAACATGGATCAAGTCAATATCAAAATTGAAGGCCACGTCTATAGCGTCGACAAGAACCTTACCGTTCTTGAAGCCGCCCGTATCTGTGGCTACAAGATTCCTTCGCTTTGCTACTACAACCATGGCCAGTGCTCGTTAGCGAGTTGCCGGGTTTGCCTTGTCGAGATCCGGACCGCCCGCGGGGGCAAGTTGTTTGCCTCGTGCGTCTATCCGGTCAGCGATGTTCCCGCCGAAAAAGGTTTTGAGATTTTCATCTCGAGCCCGATGGCGGTTCAGGCTCGCAAAGCCAGCGTCGAGCTTTTGCTTTCCAATCACTCGAAAGACTGCCAGACCTGCGTCAAAAACGGCCAGTGCGAGCTACTCCACGTCGCCAACGTGACCGGAGCCGAAAGTGGCAAATACATGGGCGAAATCACCCCGACGACCATCGATATGCTCGCCCCGGGTCTCGTCCGCGATACCAGCAAGTGCATCCTTTGCGGACGTTGCATTGAAAAGTGCAAGAGCGCCCAAGGAATTGGCATTCTGGGCTTTGAGAAGCGTGGCTTCCAGACCATTGTCGCTCCGGCCAATAATCGCAGCTTTGCCGAAGTGCCGTGCTTACAGTGCGGTCAATGCATCGAAGTCTGCCCGACCGGCGCCTTAAGCGAACATCGGGAAATCAACCTCGTCGATCAGGCGATGGCGGAAGGCAAGTACGTGGTCGTCCAGACCGCTCCGGCCGTTCGAGCCGCGATCGCTGAAGAATTCGGCAAGATGCCAGGCGAAGAGAATGGCGAAGGCAAAATGGTCGCCGCTCTCCACCGCTTAGGCTTCAGCCGGGTCTTTGACGTCAATTTTGGCGCCGATCTCACCATCGCCGAAGAGTCGCAAGAATTGATCGACCGCCTCGCGAAAAAGACGGCGCCGCTCCCACAGATCACCTCCTGCTCGCCAGGCTGGATCAACTACATGGAATACTTCTATAGCGATCTGATCCCCCATGTTTCGACCTGCAAGTCCCCTCACGAAATGCAAGGGGCGATCACCAAGAGCTATTATGCGAGCAAGCATAACCTCGATCCGAAGAACGTCTTCGTGGTCTCGATCATGCCGTGCACCGCGAAGAAATACGAAGAGAAGCGGCCCCAGAATGCGGCGGTGGAGCATCTCCCCGACGTTGATGCGGTGCTCACCACCCGCGAGTTAGCGGTGATGATCAAGCGAGCCGGCCTCATTTGGGACAATCTCCCGGACGAGAAGTTCGACGATGATCTTATCGGCGAATATTCGGGCGCCAGCGTTATCTTTGGCGTCACTGGCGGCGTGATGGAAGCGGCCTTAAGAACCGCTTACCACACCCTCAATGGCAAAGAGCGCGATCCAATCGAATTCAAAGCGGTTCGTGGCCTCGAAGCCGTCAAGGAAGCCGAAGTCGATATGGGCAAGGCGGGCAAAGTCAAAGTGGCTGTCACGAGCGGGATGGCGAATGCCAAACCGTTGCTTGATCAGGTCCGGGCTGGCACCTCTCCCTACGCGTTCATTGAGATCATGTGCTGCCCCGGCGGCTGCATCAATGGCGGCGGACAGCCTTTCGTCAAGCCTTCGCTTCTCAGCGATGGCGACGAGTCGATACTTGACACCTATAGGCAGAAACGGGCCGACATCCTTTATTCGATTGATGATAAGAAGAGTGTTCGTCAGTCGCACAATAACCCCGACATCATCCGTCTCTACAAGGATTATCTCGGTAGTTATGGTTCGGAAAAGGCTGAAGAGTTGCTCCATACCAGTTATGTGAAGGACCGCGAGCAGTTCCCGAAGAAGTAGGCGGTTTCGTATTCTAAAATGGGCCAGGAGAGCGTCAAGCCCTCTTGGCTTTTTTCTTTGCCGCGCCTGCAAGGGGGCGCAGTTTAAAGCGCCTGCCCTGCGGGGCAAAGATAAAGAAGCGGTAGCGGCGATGGAAAGGAAGAATCCCTCTTGGCACAGGGCGATTGCTCGGCTGCCTCCCCCCGAATGAAGGGAATTACCTTCTCTAGGGGTGTCAGGCTTTGTTCATCAAAGACAAGCGAGGCGCTTTGTACTAAAATAAAACCCATGAGCACAAAAGCGTTGTTTTTTGATCTCGATGGTACCCTTCTTGATACCTTGAGCGATATCCGTCTCGCCATCAATGAGGCGCTTCAAGAGTGTGGCTACGACTACGCTTTCAGCAAACAAGAATGCCGCAGTTTGATTGGCAATGGCGCGGATATCCTCGTCCATCGAGCCCTTAAAGATCATGATACTCCAGAAGCCTTTGCCCAATTAAAGAAAGCCTACATGCCCCTATATGCCGAGAAACAAGAAGACCATACCAAGCTGTTCAATGGCGAAAAGGCTACCCTGAATTTTTTACACCAACGGGGAATTCGCCTTTTCGTCTGCTCGAACAAGCCTGACGCTTTATGCCGAAAAGTGATCAGCAAATTCTATGGCGAAGGGCTCTTTGAGGAAGTTCGCGGCATTCGCGAAGGCGATGCCCCCAAACCCGATCCGAAGATTCTTAATGAGATGATCATTCGAGCGGGGATTGACAAAAAAGAAGCGGTTTTTGTTGGGGATTCTCTCCCGGATTTGCTGACAGCCCAAAACGCGAAGCTGCCGTTATGCCTTTGCTTATGGGGCTATGGCTTCTATAAGCCAGAGTTTCTTAAAGAGGCGACGTTCGTGATCAAAAAGCCCAAGGAGCTGGCTCAATTCTGCTTATGAGGCCCCGCCCAAAAATCTATCAACCGAATCTCGCGAGCCTTTCCTCGCTCACCCTTGCCCTTTTTGGCTTGGTTTTCACTCTTTGCTATAACAATCCGAACTATGGCTCCGCCTCGCTTTTTCGCTCCACGTATTGGTGGGGACCGCTTCTGGCTTTCCTTGCCCTCGCCGATTGCGCGGTCGAAAAGTTCGCCGATCCCAAGCGGAGTAAAACCTACTCTCTTTTGGCCATCGCGGTCTCGAGTCTGCAATTCCTTTCTTTATTGTTTTTCGTTTTCTGCTATTTTGCGATCGACGGGACCAGCGGCGGCGCCTATTTGGCGCCGCGGATTGGGGCGGTTTTGGCTTTGCTCGCTCTCGCGGGCATCAGCGTTTTCTTTAAAACTTTGCGCTTGCGCGGGAGCCCATTGCTTTCGGATCCTTTGGCTTATTCCTCTTTCATCGGCCTCATCGCTGGGTTTGGGTTAGTGGCTTTTGCCCTGATGGTTTGGAGCATCGACGTGAGTCAAGAGCACGCCTGGGGCGCCGAGTTTTACCCGGTCTTCATCGCCTTCCTCGCGGGCGCTGCCGAGATCGGTGATTCACTGTATGTCTTCGAGAGCAAGAAAAAGCCACTTGAAGAACAGGACTTGAAGACGCGAATGGTGATTTCTTTTGTCGGGGCCGCTTCTGCGCTCGTGGCAATCTTTATGGCGGTGGGCTTCTACGATGCTTCTTGGCTCAGTTGGATCTTGTTCTATTGGACCCTCTTCGCCAGCGTCAGCCTCTGTTTGCTCTCCTTGGGAGCGGGCGCCTATTATGCCTATGTAAGCTATCGTTTGAAAAATTGAAAGGGACCCCGCCTGGGGTGTGGTAAGATAAAATCATGCATGAAGTAAAACTTTATAACTCTTTGGGCAACCGCCTTGAGACCTTCGTTCCGCTCCGGCCTGGCAAGGTGTCAATTTATTGCTGCGGTCCGACCGTCTACAACAATCCCCATATCGGCAACTTCCGCCCGGTCATCGTTTTCGATGTTTTACGGCGGCTTTTTATCCATTTGGGCTATCAGGTGACGTTTGTGAGCAACTACACCGACGTCGATGACAAGATCATCAAAAGAGCGAGAGAACTCGGGATCAGCGAGGCAGAACTGACCGAGGGTGTCATCAAGGACTATGCGCATTTGGTCGATGAAATTGGTGCTTTGCAACCAGATTATAAGCCTCGCCCGACCATCTATATGCCGCAGATCATACACTATATCGATGATTTGGTGAAAAAAGGCGCGGCCTATGTGGTCGATGGCGACGTCTATTTAAAGGTTCGCGACATCCCGAACTATGGCGAGCTTTCGGGCAACACGATCGACTCGCTCGAAAGCGGGGCGAGAATCGACGTCAATGATAAGAAGAAAGACCCGTTGGATTTTGCCTTGTGGAAAAAGACGGAAGAGGGAATCAAATGGGCAAGCCCATGGAGCGAAGGCCGGCCGGGCTGGCACACCGAGTGCTGCGTGATGATTAATTCCATTTTCCACGATCAAGGCGGTTATATCGATATCCATGGCGGGGGTTTTGACCTTAAATTCCCCCATCACGAAAACGAAATGGCCCAAGCCAAGGCCCACAGCGGCAACAAACTGGCCCGCTATTGGATCCACAACGGTTTCATCAACGTCAACAATGAGAAGATGTCGAAATCTCTCGGCAACGTCATCCTGCTCAAAGATGTGGTGGCCCAATATGGCGGGCTGCCTTTCCGCCTGATGATTTTGGCCGCCCATTACCGTGCGCCTGCCTCTTTTAGCGAAGAGACGATCAAAGAGGCTCAGATCAAGGCCGCCCAGCTTCAAGAGGCGATCAAGAAAGCGGCGATCACTCTCCAACTGAACGGGGTCAAAGACCCCGAAAGCCTAAAACCACAGGACGAAAACGCCTTCCTCGACGCGATTTGCGATGATCTTAACACCCCGAACGCCCTCGCGGTGCTCTACGACGAAAATAAATCGATTAACGCCATTCTTCGCTTCCATCCTCTCAACTTGGCCGCTCTCCAAGAGAGTTATGCCCGTTTACGGGCCTACGAAGCGGTTTTGGGAATTCCGCTTGCAATTCCCGCGCTGAGCGAAGATGATATAAAGCTCTACCGAGCTTATATGGACGCCAAAGACGCTAAGGACTTCGCGAAGAGCGATGCTTATCGTCAGCAACTGATCCAGAAAGGGCTCTTTTAACAAAGGAGGGGCAATTCTATGGACACTTTGGACCAAAAATTTGTCAGCTGGTTCAACAGCGGATTTAACGGAACTGTCGATACTTGGCTTGGCAATCTTCTCTTGATTGCCCTCTCGCTTTTTTTGGCCGCGCTCCTTGCTGGCGTCATCGGCTTTGAACGCGAATATCATGGCCACGCCGCCGGTTTACGAACCCACCTTTTGGTCGCGGTCGGCAGCGCGCTCATCATGATCATCTCAATCTATGGCTTTCCGACGATGATTGGCGGTCAAACCTATAACCGCGATCCCGCCCGTTTGGCTGCCCAGGTCGTCACTGGCATCGGCTTCTTGGGCGCGGGCACGATCGTTCAGACCGGCACCGACGTCAAAGGCTTGACCACCGCGACGACGATCTGGGTCGTGATGGCGATTGGCTTGGCTTGCGGCAGCGGAAATTTCATCATCGCCGCTCTCGCGACGCTCTTGGCCTATATTTGCCTCGTGATGATGCGAAAGGTTGAGAAGCTATTGGCCCGCCGCAACCCGATTGTCATGATTGTCATGCCCTCGGACAAGCCCGTCCTCAAAGAAATCATTTTGATTGCCAATCGCTACTCGATTTCCATTCGCGATACCCAAAGCGAACTCGTCTCTTATCAAGAAAATTCGGCGATTCGCATCACGATGCGTTGCTCGTTTGCCACCCCTTCTTCGATTACAGCATTCGTCGATGAAATTCGTTTCACTCTGCGTCCGCTCGAACTCAAAGTGTCTACGGATTCCCAATGAGTCAGTATCAACTCTTGTTACTTTGTTGTAGCAATTTATGAAAAATAATGGAATGATTATTTATGGTCGAAACCCTGTTCGCTCCGCCTTGGGAGCAGGTCATGTAAAGACGCTTTATGTTGCGCAACATCTCTCACATGACCCGATGCTCGATTTGGCGAAACGCTCTTCGGTTATTGTCCGCGTCGTTGATGAACGCCAATTGGACCAGCTATCCGAACATGGCGTGCATCAAGGCTTCGCGGCTCTCGTCTCATCCTATTCGTCTTGGACGCTTGAGACTGTGCTTGCTCAAGCGAAAAAGCCTTACCCTCTTATCCTTGTGCTCGACGGCATTGAGGATCCGCACAATCTTGGGGCCATCTTACGGAGCGCCGATGCCTTCGGCGTCGATGGGGTAATTCTCAAAAACCATGATGGTGTCCTGCTCAACCCGACGGTGGCCAAAGTGTCAACCGGGGCTATCGATTATGTCAAAGTTGCGGTCGTGACGAATCTTTCTCAAGCGATTGAGACGATGAAGAAGCAGGGCTATTGGGTCGTCGCCAGCGATGGCAGCGCCACCCAAAGCTACAGCCAAATCGATTATGCTTCTCCGATCGTGCTCATCATTGGTTCGGAAGGCTTTGGCATTTCGTCACTTTTGCTCAAACGGTCCGACTTTGTGGTCAAAATCCCGATGTTCGGTCATGTAAATTCGCTTAATGCTTCGGTGGCGACGGGTATTCTCCTTTCCGAGATCGCTCGCTCCCGCCAAAAGTAACTATTCCTTCGCCAAATCGTTTCGTTTCCGAGTTTATTTTTCCTTTACCCTCAAAGGGGCGTTTATGGATAGTATCACGTCTTTAACCGACGAAGAACTCGTCGAACGGGCTCGCGCTGGCGATAACGAGGCCGTTGCTGAAATCGTCCGCCGTCTCTTTCAGAGGCGTTACCGTTACTATTACCGGATCGCGCCGACTTATTGGTTCAAAATGGGCGAGGGGGAATGCAATGCCGTCTTCTTCTCGACCGTTCTCGATTGCATCGCGAACTACCGGCCCGGCCCCGTCGCCTTCTCCGTCTACTTCGAAGAAGCGCTTCACCATAATCTCTTCCGAGATTTCCGTTCGCTTTTCCCCGGTGGGGAAATGACGCTTTCGCTCGACCAATATATTGGCGATGAGGAAGATGGAACCTGCCTCGCCGATAGCATTCCTTGCTCATGCGAGGAAGATCCTCGTCTCGCTTACTCGCTTAAGGAGCGGGTGGAGCAACTCGAGGAGTTGAAGAAGCAGAAACTCTCTTCTTTCGATATCCGCGTCAGCGACATGCGGAACGAAGGTAAGAGTTATCGCTTCATCGCCGAACGTTTCCATTGCACCATCAAACGGGTCCGGGTCGCTTGCGAGCATTACCGGAACTTCCTCCGCAAATACCTCGACTAAAGCGAGATAAGAAAACAGATGCGTCTTTCTTTTGCTCCCTCCTTTCTTTTCAAGGGCGCATCGGCTTGGCGCGTCTTTCTTTTCTTTCTCCTCGTTCTTCTATAGAAGAAGTGCTTGACGGGAGTTCGCCCTCGGCCTATCATTCATACGCTGAGGATTAATAAGGTATGGGTAGGGAAAAAGTTTTTTTGATTTGCTCCGAGTGTCTCTCACGGAATTACACCGTGACTAGGCGCAAGGATGATCCGAACCGCCTCGAACTCAACAAGTATTGCCCGCACTGCGGGAAATACACGCTCCACAAAGAGAGCAAATGAAAGGAGACCCCCTATGACCCCTCCACACAAGTACATGAAGGAAGTCGTTAAAGAAGGCAAGCGCGTCCGTTGGCCTGATCGCGAGACCTTATGGCCGGCGATCGCCGTCGTGATTGCCATCTCCGTTTTCGCCGCCATCTTCTTGGCGCTCGAAGACCTGACGGCTTATAACTTGATTCAGCAATTGGAGAAAGCCTTCGGAGGAAAATAAACTATGCCAGCACAATTAGGTGAGAAACAGTGGTACATCGTCACCACCTACTCCATGCACGAAGCCAAGACGGCCGATAACCTTAAGAAGCGCATCGTTAGCATGAACATGCAGGACTACATCCTGCGCGTTCTCGTCGCCGAACAAGAAGTCCCGGTCCTCAAGGATGGGCTTCCGACTGGCAAAACCAAAACCAAGAACCTTTATCCGGGCTATATCTTCGTTGAGATGATCATGACCGATGATTCCTGGTATATCGTCCGTAACACCCCGGGTGTCACGGGCATTGCGGGTTCTTCTGGCGGTGGTCAGAAACCGACTCCGGTCACCCGCGAAGAGATCGAACCGGTTCTTAAACGGATGGGCATGATCGATAGCTCGATGTACGATCGCTATAACGTCGGCGATGCCGTCAAGGTCATCCATGGACCGCTCGAAGGCACCGAAGGCAAGATCATCTCGATTAACAAAGAGACGGGCGAATGCCGCGTCGACACCGTTTTCTTCGGACGTTCAACCCCAGTCGATGTCGATTTCTCGGAAATCGAGAAGATCTGACATTATCGAAACAAAACCTCGCTTTCGGTTGAAGGCGGGGTTTTCTTTTGGCTCAGTTGTCTCCATTTTCCAAACAATTTAAACTCATGGCCTCGGATGGCAAAAGATACAATACCGACGTTTTGAAAGAAGAAGGAGTCCGCCAGTTCCTTCTCATCGTCCTAAGCGCGAAGTATCCTCGAGTGGAAAACTGGCTGAAAGGATCGCTTGATCCCATGGATGAGCAAAGTAAAAAAAGCTTACCAGTTAGGGAAGTCCCCCTCTTAGGAACGATTGAAGTTGGCACAACGAATGGTCTTCAGCAGATTCATGCCTCCCTTTTTGGCGGCCATGGGAAAAAGCTCGATCGACGCGAAACCGATTGAAAAATGGATCGTTTTGGCTCTTGCCGATCGAATTGAGGATCGCGCAATTTTCATGAAAGGTATCGATTATTCGTATTATTACGAAGAAAACGATTAAGTTTTTGCCAGTTCCTTTTCCAAAGCCGGAATGGATGGCTTTCAGATTTGGACGTCTTGCTTTTCTTTTTTGATTTCGATTTTCGCCTCGATGGCAACCTTCCCGCTTTCGCTGGTCTTTTCTTTGTTGTGGAGGCTGATGAAAGTCATGATTGAGGGGGTGAGCGGAGCGGCACAGAAGAGGAAGCGACAAACGGTTTGATAAGAGAAGACGAGGCCGCCATTGTATTCGATTTCTTCCATGATGTAGACGGTGGTGGAGGTGCCAGCGAAGAGGCAAAGGAAGACCATGCCGACATCGAGGGCGATCCGCCAACGTTTTTCTTTTGCGATCAAGGCGAGGCAAATCAAGAAGGAAAAGAAAGCAGCCATTGGCAAATAAGTGTCGATATTCAAGATGATATAGAAAGGAAGGGGGTAATCGGATGGCTTGAGAAACCAATAAAGAAAAGGCAATTCGAAAGTCGAAGGGATTACGAGCGAGAGCGAGACCAATAACCAAGCGAACGAATAAAGGCTCCGGGCATTGGTGGCGGTTTTGGCTTTGTAGATGAAGACGACGAAGAAAATCAGGGTGAAGGAGAGAATCAGTTCGGTGAACTCATCGGCCATCTCGAGCAAAATACTGGCTTGGACGGCTCCGGAGTCGAGTGCCACGTTGGCATTTTTGGCTACGATGAGAATTAAGAAAGAGATCGAGCAAAAAATATGGATGATATCGTAAATGGCAAAGCCCAGCGTGTTTAAGCGCCGATCTTCTTCGCTATGGGGTTTGTCGTGGGGATGTGGGATGAGATTCATCTTCGAAAAAAAGATACACCAACGCAAGGGAAAGTGCATCAACGAGGAGCGTGTTATCGCTTTCTGAGGACCGCTTTCTTGGGTCTTGGGAGCGGATTTTGACCAAGGGCGAAAGTCAATTCCCTGATTTGGTGGCCTTTTTATCGTCAACTATTTTGTTGACAACTATTTTGTTGACGATACAATGATAGCGAGGTCACCTATGGCATTTTACGGACGGGATAACGAGTTGGCTTTGCTGAATGAGATCTTGGGGAAGAATAGCTACCAAGGTGTTTTGCTTTGGGGGCGACGCCACGTCGGCAAGAGCGCTCTTATTGGCCAATCTCTCAAGGTTTTTTCCGGAACCGTTATTTATTATCAGTGCTTAAAAAGCGATGATGAAACGAACTTAAAAGGACTTGTCGCGGCCTACCGCTTGGGTTCCGCTTATCAAGGCGAAGTCCTTTTTAGCGATATAGCCGATTTCTTCGCTTTCGTCCTGGCGAGAGAAAAAGGAAAGAAGGTCGTTTTTGTTTTGGATGAGTATCCCTATTGGCGGGAAACCTCGTCCCTCGGCAAAGAAGGGCTCGATTCGGCGCTGCAGCGGGCGATTGACCGGGTTCTTTCCGCCAGCGACGCCAAACTGATCATCAGCGGATCCTATCTCGGCGTCATGGAAGAAATCCAAAAGGAAAACAATCCCTTAGCCGGTCGTCTTAAGTCGAAAATCGCCCTCAATCCTTTGAACTATCTCGAAGCCGCATCTTTTTATCCCGATTACACGCCTCTCGAGAAAATAAAAGCCTATGCAGCCTTTGGCGGCATGCCCTATCTCTTGGAGGAAATCAACCCGAAGAAGAGCGTTGATGAGAATTTGCGCTCCCTCTATTTTTCTTCGGAGGGGAGTTTAAAGAAACTGACCCCTTTATTGGCGGATGAGGAAGTAGGCAAAAAAGACATCCTTTTTCAAGTCTTCACGCTTCTATGCTCACGCACGGATAAGCCCTCGCTCGCCGATTTGTCCTCTTGTTTCTCGCATGTGAGCAAAGAATGGATTCGCCAAGCTTTGATTGAATTAATCGATATGCAGCTGGTTGAACGGGTCTACCCTTTGGGCGATAAAGACAAGGAACGGAGCGCCTATTATCGGGTCGCCGATAATGCGCTTAACTATTATTTCCGTTGCGTTAAACCCTTTGAAAATGCCATCCTGCTCCAAGCGGCGGATGTCGCCTTTCGCTCAGCGCAAGCCTTGTTCCAAAAAAGCCTATTACCCCAATGTTTTGAACGGATCGCCGCGGATTATCTCGTCTTAAGTAATCGGGGCCGAAGGCAACTTCCTTTTGTTGAAATCGGGACGTATTTTTACAACAGCAAAGGTCAGAATGGCCAATTTGATATCGTAGCGAAAAACAGTAAAGGATACGTCTTTTTCGAATGCAAACTCCACACCTTATCGGCGGCAGATTATGCGGAAGAACGTCGCCAGATCGAAATAATCCCTCCCTATGGTCTCCATCCCTACCTTTTGGGGTTTTTCGGATTAGAAAAAGGCGAATTGGCTCAAGAAAAGAACATTTTGGTTTTCGATTCCCACGATCTCTTTCGCCTTTGAGTTCTTGCGTTTCATCCCGCTAAGGAAAGCGCTCAGACATCGAATGATCAATTTAAAACTTGAAAATCGCCGCAAAAAGCCCCTCAATTAGTATCCGAAAAATGTACCTTAACGAAGAATTTGATCTCATAGCCTCGCCGATTCTCGAGGCCGATGAATACCAAAGCCTCAAAAACTACAAAGCCCATGGCCAAGTCAGCGTCTATGACCACTCGCTCTTTGTGGCAGAGCGGGCCTATCTTTATGCCAAGAAACGAAACCTCGCAATAGATTATGCCAGTTTGATCCGCGGGGCTTTGCTGCACGATTATTACCTCTATGATTGGCACAAGAAGCATAAAGGACACCGGCTTCATGGCTTCCGCCATCCCGCCTGGGCGCTTCATAATGCCTTGATGGTCTATGATTTGTCGAAGAAAGAACGCGATATCATCCGCAGTCACATGTTTCCGCTCACCTTTTTGCATTGGCCTCATTCGCAAGAGGCGTGGATCGTCAGCAAGATGGACCACAAAGAGGCCAGAGCAGAGTTCCGTGAGCAGCAAGTGCTGCTTTTGCAGAAACTCGTTTTTCAAGAACGATGACTTTTTTCGGTTTGTTTTTCTTTTTCGCTTGAAATATGAATTCTTGTTCATATAATAGAAGCGTTAAATATGAAAGGAGATTCATATATGACCGATTTGCCAGATGAGAATACGCTCGACAAAATGGAGGATTTATTGAATATCGCCTCCGATTGCACCCGTTTGAAGATTCTTTATGCCATTTCCGATCACGAGGCGAACGTCTCAGAGATCGTTGTGGCGGTGGGGGCATCGCAATCCTTGGTCTCCCATCAGCTCAAGGTTCTTCGGAAGGCCCACTTGGTCACCACCCACAAAGAAGGCCATAAAGTGTTTTATCAGTTGGCGGATGATCACGTGATGAAACTGCTCGAGGTTGTCCACGAACACGTGGTCGAGAAGTAAGATGGTTGAAGAAAAGAACGAAGCGAATGAAGAAGAAAAGCCCTTGAGCAAAGTCAAACTCTGGGTCTTTATTCTCCGTCTCTCTTCGACCGCGATTTTAGCGGCTTTGGCCTATTTCGTTTTCACCGAGAGCGCCTTTGGCCTCGCTCTCAATTTGACCCTCAATATCCTCGCTTGGCTCATTTGCGCTTATGATCTGGTCTACGAAGGTTTCAAGAATACGGTGAAAAGCCACAACCCCTTCGATGAGAATGCTCTTATGACCTTGGCTTCAATCGGAGCCTTTTGCCTTCGTTTTTTTGGCGAACAGTACAACGAATTCGTCGAAGCGGTAATGGTGGTCTTCCTCTATCAGATTGGCGAGCTCTTCGAGGAAGTGGCGACTGAAAAGTCGCATAACGCGATTAAGAATGCGGTGGGCTTACGGGCGGCTTACGCCAACAAGATGGTTGGGCAAGAACTCGTTAAGACCGAGCCGGAGTCCCTCCAAATCGGCGATGTGGTTCTCGTCAAAGTCGGGGAGATCCTCCCTGGCGATGGCACCATCGTCGCGGGCGAAGGAGCGATCGATATGTCCTCCCTCACTGGCGAATCGCTCCCCCTCGAGAAAAAGGTGGGCGATAAAGTCAATTCGGGTACGATTCTCAAAAGCGGCTCGCTTGAGATCAAGATCGAGAAAACTTACGCCGATTCAACGGTCAGCAAGATCCTCTCGCTTGTCGAAAATTCCTCAAAGAGCAAATCTCACGCCGATCGTTTCATCACCAAATTCGCGCGGGTTTACACCCCGATTGTGGTTGCTTTAGCTGCTTTGGTGGCCGTTATCCCCCCTCTTTTTCTCGGGGTTAATGGTGGCGGGGTTTGGTTCCGTTATCTTTATACAGCGATTTGCTTTTTGGTCATCTCCTGCCCCTGCGCGATCGTGATCTCGGTCCCCCTTGCCTATTTTTCTGGCATCGGTTTAGCAAGCAAACATGGCATTGTGATCAAGGGGGCAGCCTATTTCGATAAACTCAACGAGCTTGGCATCCTCGTGAGCGATAAGACCGGCACTTTGACCTATGGGGACTTCCGTTTGACCAAAGTGGTTCCTGTCGGCCTCGATGAAGGTCGTTTCGCCACCTACCTCCGCGCCGCCGAATGCCGGAGCACCCACCCCTTAGCCAAGGCAATTCTCAAAGGGGCCAATGCTGGTGAAATATCAGCAAAGGTGGCTTCTTATAGCGAAATTGCGGGCAAAGGCGAGAAGTGCGTCTACGAAGGAAAAACGGTTTTGGCGGGTCGCCAAGCCCTTTTCGCCGAGGAAGGCATCGCCGTCCCCGAAGTCGATGAAGTCGGTTCGGTGGTTTATTTGGCTGTCGAGGGGAAGTACGCTGGGTACGTCGTCCTCAATGACATGGTCCGCAAAGAATCCCAGGCTCTGGTCGAAGGCTGCAAGAGGCTCGGAGTCCGCACGGTGATGCTGACGGGGGATAAGTCGCGCTCAGCCGAAGCGGTTGCCCACACGCTTGGGATCGAAGAATGCCACAGCGAACTCTTGCCGCAGGAAAAAACCTCGCTTCTTAAAGAAAAAATCGATGGCACCGAGAAATCGGTCGCTTATATTGGCGATGGCATCAATGATGCCCCTTCGATCATCTTAGCCGATGTTGGGGTGGCGATGGGCGGATGCGGCAGCGACATGGCAATCGATTCCGCCGATGTCGTGATTATGAATGACGATCCTTCCAAGATCGTGACCGCCCTGACGATTGCCCGCGCAACCAGGCGGCGGGCGATCGAGGACATCGTGATTGCCCTCAGTGTGAAATTAGCCATCATGATTCTGGCCCTTTTCCTCAAGGACTTCCCGCTCATCGTCGCAGTTTTAGCCGATACGGGTCTCACGATGGTGCTAGCCATCTATTCGCTCTTACTTCTTTATAAAAAGGTTCGTTAACCTTTCTTTGTAAAGAATATCGCCAATGGCCGAAAGAAATTGCTTTCGGCCTTTTCGTTGCCTACAATGGCGGGGAATTCAAGAAAGACGGGTGATAGACGACCATGGAAAACTCCAGCGAAGCAGACTGTAGCGTACGAACGGAGAAAACCGTTTTCTTGTCGTCTATCACCGAAAGATAAAGCGGTTTTTCTCCTCCGCCCTTTTTCGGGCAAATGAGGAAACCGCTCATGGATAAGAAAGAAGAAAATAAAGCCGTCAAACCAGCGAAGTTTTTTGACGATAGCCTTTTTAAAAGTGCTTCGGAGAGTTCGCTGGATGATCTCTACGCCCATTATGACTCGAGCCCCGAAGGCTTAAACGAAGAGCAGATCGATGCCCATCGGGAAGAACACGGGCGCAACGTGATGGTCAAAGGGAAGAGGAAGAGCGTCTGGCTCCGCTTTTTCCTTTCGTTTGTGAATCCCTTCACCGTCGTCCTCTTAGTCTTGGCCGCCGTCAGTTTTCTCACCGACTATGTCTTGGCGACGAGCGACAAGAGCGCGACCGCGAGCATTATCATTCTTGTCCTCGTGAGCGTCAGTGGTTCTTTTCGTTTCTTTCAGGAAGAAAAAAGCGGGAAGACCCTAGAAAAACTTACCAATCTTGTTGAGACGACTTCCGCGGTCATGCGCGAAGGCCATCCCCAGGAAATTCCGCTCGATGAGGTGGTGGTGGGCGACGTGGTGAGCTTCGCCGTTGGCGATTTCATCTCCGCCGACGTTCGCATTCTTTCCGCCAAAGACTTTTTCGTTTCGCAAAGCGCCCTTTCTGGCGAATCCGAACCGGTCGAAAAGACGGTTGATCTCAAGCCGAACTTTCAGGGGTTAAGCGATCGGAGCAACCTTGCCTTCTTGGGATCCACCGTGGTTTCAGGGAGCGCAAAAGCCCTCGTGATCGCGGTGGGCAACGAGACGATGTTTGGGGCGATTGCCAGCAAGAGCACGAATCTCAAAAAAGAGAAAACTGCTTTCGACCAAGGCGTTGATTCGGTCAGCTGGCTCCTCGTCCGCTTCATGTTGGTGATGGTGCCAGCCGTTTTCTTGATCAACGGCTTTACCAAACACGATTGGCTTCAGGCCTTCTTGTTCGCCATCTCGGTCGCGGTGGGCCTCACCCCCGAGATGCTGCCGATGATCGTAACCTCGTGTTTGGCTAAAGGGGCGATCACGATGGGCAAGAAGAAAGTGATCGTCAAGAACATCAACTCGATTCAAAACTTCGGGGCGATAGATGTTTTGTGCACTGATAAGACCGGGACTTTGACTCAGGATCGGGTCGCCCTCGAAGACCACCTCAACATCAATGGAGTCACCGATTATCGAGTGCTCCGCCACGCCTTCCTCAATTCGTATTACCAAACGGGCCTCAAGAACTTGATGGATCAATCGATCATCCAAAAAACAAAGGAATTATCAGCGAATTATCCCGCGCTTCAAGGGCTCGATAACATCTATACCAAAATTGATGAGATCCCGTTTGATTTCCAGCGGAAGCGGATGTCGGTTGTGGTCAAAGACACCAGCGGCAAAACCCAGATGATCAGCAAAGGCGCCCTCGAGGAGATCCTCTCGATTTGCTCCTATTGTGAGTCGGGGGATGGGGTGGTGCCACTCGATGAAACCATTTTACAAAAGGTGCGGGGGATGGTCGCCGATTATTCGCGGCGCGGTTTCCGCGTCATCGCCGTCGCCCAGAAAAATAATCCCTCCGCTGTCGGGGCCTTTTCGACCAACGACGAAAAGGACATGGTGCTGATTGGTTTTCTGATTTTCTTCGACCCGCCAAAAGAGAGCACGGCCGCTGCCTTGGCCCACTTAAAAGAATACGGGGTGACCACCAAAGTCCTGACGGGCGATTCCGCCGAAGTGGCCGAATATATCTTTAAGCTTGTTGGCTTGCCTTTCACTGGCGTTCTCTTAGGCAAAGACGTTGAAGGAATGGATCAGAAATCCTTGCAAATCGCAGTCGAAAAATGCAATCTCTTCGCAAAATTATCTCCAGAAGACAAAGCCCGAGTCGTCCAAGCCTTGCGAAGCAACGGCCACGTCGTCGGTTACGTGGGTGATGGCATCAACGATGCCCCGGCCCTCAAAGCCGCCGACATCGGCATCTCAGTCGACACCGCGGTCGATATCGCCAAGGAAAGCGCCCACGTAATCTTGCTCGAAAAGGACCTCGAAGTCCTCGTCGATGGCATCATCGAAGGCCGCAAGACCTACGCCAACATGATCAAATACATCAAGATGACGGCCAGCAGCAACTTCGGCAACATCTTCTCCGAGCTCGCCGCCGCGGCTTTATTGCCCTTCTTGCCGATGCTCCCGCTCCAGCTTCTTTTGCTTAATTTGATCTACGATTTCTCCTGCATTGCTATTCCCTTTGACAACGTCGACAAAGAATACCTGCAAAAACCCCGCAAATGGGATGCCTCCTCTTTGGGCCGGTTCATGATCTGGATGGGGCCGACTTCCTCGATCTTCGACTGGCTGACTTATGCGATCATGTTCTTTGTGATCTGCCCGCTTTATGCCGGCGGGAATTGGGGGAGCAGTGGTTGCGATAAAGCCCTTTTCATCGCTCTTTTCCAGACAGGTTGGTTCGTTGAAAGCATGGCGAGCCAGTCGCTCGTCATCCATATGATTCGGAGTGACAAGATCCCTCTCTTCCAGTCCCGGTCCTCTTGGCAGCTTTTCCTCGCGACGGGCTTGGCGGTGCTGACGGCGATTGCCTTGCCCTTTATTCCTGGCGTTTCGACCAGTTTGGGCTTGGCTCCATTACCTTGGCTTTACTTTGGCTATCTTGTTTTGGCGATCTTGCTTTACATGCTCTTGGCCACATTTGCCAAGAATCTCTACAAGCGACGGTTTGGGGAGGTGCTCTAAAATGAAAATCGCTTTAGGCGAGCTCGACTGGGCCTCCTTCGGGATGTGGCTTGGGATCATCGGAGGTATCCTCGTTCTCTTTTTAGGCGTCTTGATATTTTTGGCCCACCATAAAAAATAGCATCGTTGTGCAAGCGATGAGAAAGCGAATCTTTTGGGGCGCTTCCGCTCCTGAATCTATCGAAATTCGTGACTCGTTGCCAAGCGAACCGATAAGCGAACTGTTTCTCTGCTGCAAAGGAGAGAAAAGCCATGGGAACAGCTCAGAGTTTCTTGATTTTTTTCGTTTGCATACTCGGCCCAATGCCGGCATTGCTTTTTTCCTTGTTCTATCATGGTATGACATTAAAAGACTGGATGCTTTATGAAATTTGCTTGTTTGGGCATTATCGTTTGTCGTTATTCACTTTCGTTTCCTCCTCTTCTCAATTGGATTCCGCGTTTGAAAAGTCTTTTTTGGGAGCCACGTCGGAAGAGATTTTGAGCACTGATGAAAAAGTTTTTTCGGTAGTCTGGCATCTCGTCCATTCTGGGAGTGGCAATGGCGCTCTTGTCTCCTAATTCTGATCGAACCAAAATTCGCGGTTCTATTCTTCATCAGCCTTTTAGGCAATAACTATTTTTTACAGCGACTTCAGGAACCGATTTTTCGAACGTCGCTCCGAGCATGACATCGTATCTCTCTTCTGGAGGGTATAGTGCTTTCCACAGGCATGACACAACATCTTTTTCTTCCTATGTTTCGACAATTTACGGAAATGCCAACCCTGTCGTTACAACCATTCACCTTTCCGATTCTGGCTATGCCTGGCATCGCCCGGTCTTGGGTATTGGATATCGTGTTATGCCAAGAAGCAACTCGGATTATCCACTTTCTACCATGCCCCGGGTCTCAATGGCGTCCATTCGCCGAGCTTCGATATTCATTGGACGGATGCCCCCTTACCCTTTTGGCGGCGACGAAAAACAGACGTCGGTTTTGATTCAATCCAGTTTTGTGACCTTTGATGCCAACGGCGAGAAAAAGAATCTTTGGGGCTTTTTCTCCTCGCCCAGCCTCTATGCGAAAACCCTTGCCTACGCCGCCGAGTGAGAAGCCGGCCGCCTCTTCTAAAAAGAGCGATAAACAGGGCCCAGGGTTGCCTGAGCCTTTTTGTGCACAGTGAACAAAAGCGGAGAGGCAAAAGAATGGTTGCAATCCCCCTTGCCCGCGCGTATAGTATTTCACGTGCGCCCATAGACGCATAGCGTGGGAGAGCCTTCTGACGAGGGCCCAATCACCACTGCATGATTGTTCAAAAGGAGGACAACATGGGAAAGAAAATCGTCAAGGTCCTGAAAATGGAACTCCCCGGCGGGGAAGCCCATCCGGGACCAAAGCTCGCTTCGGCGGGTGTCCAAATGGCCAAGTTCTGCACCGACTTCAACGCGAAGACGGCGGACCGCAAAGGCCAGAACGTGCCGGTGATCATCACCGCGTATGAAGACAAGTCGTATGACTTCGTGATCAAAACCACCCCGGCGGCGGATTTGATCCTCAAGGCAGCGAATTTGAAGAAAGGCTCGGGCAATCCGAAGAAGATCGTCGGCCACATCTCGCAAGCGCAGTGCGAAGAAATCGCGAAGTATAAGATGCCAGATCTTAACGCCAACGACATCGAAGCCGCAAAGAAGATCATCGAAGGCAGTGCCCGTCAGATGGGCATCACCGTCGATAAGTAAGGAGGGCATTCACCATGAAAAAGAATGGCAAAAAGTACGAAGCTGCCCTCAAATTGATCGATACCACCAAACAGTATTCACTCGTTGAGGCGGCCGCTCTTCTCAAGAAGACCAGCGTCACCAAATTCGATTCGACCATCGATGTGAGCTTCAAGCTCAACGTCGATCCGACCCAAGCCGATCAGCTCATCCGCGGCACCTTGGTGCTCCCGCATGGCAACGGCAAAACGAAGAAAGTCCTCGCCCTCACGATGGGCAAGCAGGACGAAGCGAAGGCCGCGGGTGCGGACTTCGTCGGCGCCAAAGACATGCTCGAGAAGATCCAGAATGAAAACTGGTTCGGTTTCGATGTCATCGTTGCCACCCCGGATATGATGGGCGAGCTTGGCAAAATGGGCCGTGTCTTAGGCCCGAAAGGCTTGATGCCGAACCCGAAGTCGGGCACCGTCACCATGCAGATCGGCCAAGCCATCACCGAAATTAAGAAAGGCAAGATCTCCTATCGTGTCGACAAAGATGGGAACTTGAATATCTCGGTCGCTCGTTGTTCCTTCGCCGATAAGGACATCGTGGATAACCTCCTCGCTGTCTGCGACGCAGTGGCCAAGAGCCGTCCGTCGACCGTCAAAGGTTTCTTCATCCAGTCCGCGGTGGTTCACACCACGATGGGCCCTGGCATCAAGATCACCTTCGACGCCCGTAACTAAGCCGATCTGGTATTACTTCGGTGAATCGCTTGCTATACCTAAGATCGCAACCGGCACGTGCCTTAATACTCCAGATTGCTGAGGTTCGCATTCACAACATAACCTATCAGGCTATATCAAGCATCACATAGTCGCCAAAGAAAGGAGGAACATAAGAATGAACAAGGATGTTCTTCAAGCCAAAAAAGATTCCGTCAAGGAAATCAGCGATGGCCTTAAGAATAGTTCGACCATCGTCGTGGTCTCTTATCAGGGATTGACCGTGGCCGAGCTGACAGAACTCCGCCGCAAACTCGCTGAGAAAAACGCGCACATGGGTGTTTACAAGAACACGCTGGTTGCCCGCGCTCTCAAGGATAACGGCGTCACTGTCGATGCGTCATTCCTTCAGGGTCCGAATGCCTTCGTCTTCTCGAAAGACGTCAGCAGCGGTGCCGCCATTGTCCACAAATACGCCCGTCTCCACGATAAACTCGTGGTCCGCGGTGGCTTCGTCGAAGGCAAGCTGGTGGACGCCGAGGGCATGAAAGAAGTCGCTAAGCTTCCGTCGAAGGAAGTGTTGCTCTCTATGTTCTGCATGGTTCTCAATGAACCCGTCGCTAGCTTTGCTAGAGCCGTCAAGTCGATCGCCGATCAGAAGCCGGCTGACGCTGCCTCTGCAGCTGCTGCCCCGGCCGCCAATTAATGGAGGAAAAATACCATGGCTGAAAAGTTAACCAACGCTCAGATCATCGACACCCTCAAACAGATGTCGGTTCTCGAGCTCAATGCGCTCGTCAAAGAAGTCGAGAAGGAATTCGGCGTCACCGCCGCCGCCCCGGTTGCGGCTGCCGCTGCTCCAGCTGAAGAAGAAGTCAAGAAAGGCCCGTCTGAGGTCAACCTCATTCTCAAGGGCCTTACCCCAAGTGCCAGCAAGGTTGCTGTCATCAAAGCGGTCCAGGCCATCACTGGCTTAGGCCTCATGGATGCCAAGAAACTCGTCGATGCTGCTCCGAGCACCATCAAAGAGAAGATCAGCCCGGTCGAAGCTGAGAGCCACAAGAAGACCCTCGTCGACGCCGGTGCCGAAGTCGAAATCAAGTAGTCGATTCGCTCAGTTGCTATGCCCCTCCCCGGAGTTCGTCGCCCCGGGGTGGGGATTTGGCTTCTTTAGGGAGGAAGCATCCGCATGGCCCAATACTTCGATAACGTCGATAGTTTGGCCCATGCCGATATCGCCGTCCACTGCGTGGTCGGCGGCGTCTCTTACTCCTTGAAAAGCGATCGAGGTGTCTTCAGCAAAGACAGCTTGGATGATGGCACGCGTTTCTTGCTTGAAACCATCCTCCAAGCCGATCTCGGAACTCATCTCCTTGATGTAGGCTGCGGCATAGGGCCAATCGGACTAATCCTTGCCAAGGCTGACCCGAAGCGTCACGTCGATCTCGTCGATGTGAACCTTCGCGCCCTCGCTTGCGCTCAAGAAAACGCCAAAACGCTTGGCGTCACTTCGCAAGTCGAAATCATCACCAGCGACGTTTACACCAGCATCTCCCATCTCTATGACACGATAGTCTCCAATCCGCCGATTCGGGCGGGGAAAAAGGTGACGTATCGAATCTACGACGAAGCCAGCGCCCATCTTCTCGATGGGGGAAGGCTCATTCTCGTGATCCGCCGTCAGCAAGGCGCCGACAGCGTCTATCAGCATCTCTTATCCTTATTTAATAAGGTGGAGATCCTCGATCGTCATAAAGGCTACGTAGTCATTGCCGCTACAAAGGAGCACACCCATAATGTCTAAAGAACAAGAAGTCGTCGAAGCGTATCGCAAGAAGTATGAGGACAATGACGCCAAATACGCGCCGACCATCGCCCGGAACGACCGGATCGATTTCTCGAAGATCAGCGGTGACACCGCACTGCCGTATCTCGTCGAAATCCAGACCGATTCTTTCCAATGGTTCATTAAGAAAGGCCTCGATGAAGTCTTGAAAGAAGTCTTTCCGATCGCCAACTACGCCAACACGGTTTTCATCGATTATGTCAACTGCCATTTCGAGGCGCCGGAATACGGCCCGCTCGAGTGCAAAGAAGGGGATCTGACTTATTCAAGCAAGCTGAAGGTCACCCTTCGCTTACGGAATAAGCAAACCGGCGAAATCAAAGAGGATAACGAAGTCTTCATGGGTGATGTCCCAATGATGACCGACTCCGGCACTTTCGTCGTTAATGGCGCCGAACGCGTCATCGTTTCGCAGATCGTTCGTTCGCCTGGCGCTTATTTCCAGGATACGACCGATAAATCCGGTGTTCATACCTATAATGGCGAAATCATCCCGACCCGGGGCACTTGGCTCCAGTTCGAGAGCGATCTCAAAGGCGTGATGTGGGTGAGAATTGACCGTCAGCGCAAGATGCCGGCCACTATTCTCTTCAAAGCGTTAGGCATCGAAAGCGAAAAGGCCATCACCGATCTCTTTGGCGACAGCGATTCGATGAAACTGACCTTGGCCAAGGATTCAGCGATCCACAATGGAACCGAAGCCTTGATCGATATTTTCAAGAAGCTAAAGCCGGGCGAGCCGATCACCCAAGATGGTGTCATCAACTTCCTCGTCCAGAAATTTTTCGACGACAAGCGTTATGACCTCGGTCGGGCCGGTCGTTTTAAGTACAGCACCAAACTTGGCGTCTATGACCGTTTGATCGGCCGCGTTTTGGCCGAGAACCTCGTTTCGGTCGATGGTGAGATCTTCACCAACAAAGCCGGCGAAGCCTTCGTCAAGGATTACAAGCTCACCAAAGCGGACGTCCAAGAGCTCCGCGATGCGGAATTTTTCGAGAAAGGCGCCCATCTCAAGAAGATCAAAGCCAACGACAAACTCGATGACCACAGCAACGTGACCCTCGTGAAAGTTTATGCTAACGACAAGAAGGAAGATGGCATCACCAACATCATTGGCACCGATCTCTCGCTCAATGGCGACGAGAACCATCCTTCCGTTTCGCGCGTAACGATCTCCGATATGATTGCCTGCTTCTCTTATTTCTGCAATATTCAAGATGGCATCGGCCAAACCGATGATATCGATCACCTTGGCAACCGCCGGGTCCGTTGCGTCGGAGAATTGCTCCAGACCCAGTTCCGGATCGGCTTAACCAAGATGAGCAAGACGGTGCAGCAGAAGATGTCCATCACCGACCTCGATACCGCCAAACCGCAAGCCCTCGTCAACATCCGTCCGCTGACCAGCTCGATTCGCGAGTTCTTCGCCTCGAGCCAGCTCTCGCAGTTTATGGACCAGACGAACCCGCTCGCTGAACTGACCAATAAGCGCCGTATCTCTGCCTTGGGCCCTGGTGGCTTAACCCGCGACCGCGCTTCGATGGAAGTCCGCGATGTTCACTATACCCACTATGGTCGTATCTGCCCGATCGAGACCCCAGAAGGTCAGAACATCGGCTTGATCAACAACCTTTCGACTTACGCCAAGATCAACCAGTATGGTTTCTTGCAGACCCCATACCGCATCGTCCTTCATAAGCAGGGCGAAGATGGCAAGGCTCATTATTATGTCAGCGATCGAGCCGAATACCTCTCTGCCGATGATGAGCGCGGCCATTACATTGCAGAAGCCAACATCCGTCTTTCCGCCCCCGAACTCATTGAGTTCGATGGCAAAAAAGAGATGGTCAAAGAGATCCTCGACGACGAAGTCGTCACCCGTCACGATGACGAGAACGCCCTCGCGAAAAAGGAACTCGTCGATTACGTCGACGTCTCACCGAAGCAGATCGTTTCAATCGCCGCGGCTTGCATTCCCTTCTTGGAAAACGATGACAGCACCCGCGCTCTCATGGGCGCCAACATGCAGCGTCAGGCCCTTCCGCTTTTACGGCCCGAGATTTCCTATGTCGGCACCGGACTTGAAGGCGTGATCGCCAAAGATTCCGGCCTGGCGGTGGTCTCCATCGCCGATGGCGAAGTCACCTATATGGATAGCGCCACGATTGCCGTCAAAGAAGGCAAAGAGACTCGCACCTATCATTTGCAGAAATTCGACCGCTCGAACCAAGGCACCTGCATCAACCAGACGCCGATCGTCAAGGTGGGCGACAAGATCAAAGCCGGCCAGGTGATCGCCGATGGCCCCGCCATGAAGAATGGCGAGTTGGCCTTAGGCCACAACGTGCTCGTCGCTTATATGACATGGCATGGCTACAACTACGAAGACGCCGTCATCATGTCTGAGCGGATGGTTAAGGATGACGTCTACACCTCTATTCACATCGAAGCCTACGATCTCGAGTGCCGCGAAACCAAGCTCGGCAACGAAGAGATCACCCGCGACGTCCCGAACGTCAGCGAAGATGCCAAGACTTATCTCGATGAGTCGGGCATCATCATCCCGGGCGCCGAGGTCAAAGAGGGCGATATCCTCGTCGGGAAAGTCACGCCGAAAGGCCAGACGGAACCGACGCCGGAAGAGAAGCTCCTGATGGCTATTTTCGCTGAGAAGACGAAAGATGGCAAAGACAGCTCTTTGCGCGTGCCCCATGGCGGCGCGGGCATCGTGCTCAAAGTCAAAATCTATACCCGCAAAAACAAGGATCCGCTCTCGCCGGGCGTCATCATGAAGGTCCGCGTCTACATCGTCCAGAAACGCAAAATCTCTGAAGGCGATAAGATGTCGGGCCGCCATGGCAACAAAGGCGTCATCTCGAAGATTCTGCCAGTCGAGGACATGCCGTTCTTGCCGGATGGCACCCCGATTGACGTGATGCTCTCCCCGATGGGTGTTCCTTCCCGTATGAACATCGGCCAGATTCTTGAAGTCCACCTTGGCCTCGCTTGCCGCAAACTCGGCATGCGGGTTGCCACGCCGGTCTTCGATGGCGTCTCGAACGATGAAATCTTTGATTTGATGGCCAAAGCTGGCCTGTCGAGTGATGGCAAGACCGTCCTCTATGATGGTCAAACCGGCGAACGCTTTGATGAACGTATCTCCGTGGGCGTCCAGTACATGATTAAACTGGTCCACATGGTCGATGATAAACTCCACGCTCGTGCGACGGGGCCTTATAGCCTTGTCACCCAGCAGCCTTTGGGCGGCAAAGCCCAGAATGGCGGCCAGCGCTTCGGCGAAATGGAAGTCTGGGCCCTCGAGGCCTATGGCGCCGCTCACGTCTTGCAAGAGATGCTGACGATCAAATCCGACGATCGGGTTGGTCGGCGTAAGTGCTATGAAGCCATCATCAAGGGCTTCCCGATTCCGAAACCGGGCATGCCCGAAGCCTTCAAGGTCTTCTCGAAAGAACTTAAGGGTCTTGGCATGGACGTCAAACTCTACAACCACGCGAATGAGCCCATCGATATGGACGCGCTCGCCAAAGAAGCCCTCATCGAAGAGCGCAAGGTCAATTCCGCCATCCGCAATCTCACTTCGCCGCGCGAAGATGAGAAACCCGATACCGTCGAGGTCTCGAGCGAGCAGGCGGAGGAAGAAGGCCTCTCGGTCGGCGTTGGAACCGGCGACAAGTCAGGCTCGGACGCTGAGTAAAGGAGGAAGAACAACATGTTTGATATCAACGAATTAGCCGCGATGCAGGTGGGTCTTGCTTCCCCGGACACCATCCGTAGCTGGAGCCATGGCGAGGTCACGAAGCCAGAGACCATCAACTATCGCTCCCAAAAGCCAGAGATGGGAGGTCTCTTCTGCGAAAAGATCTTCGGCCCGGCCAAAGACTATGAATGCCATTGCGGTAAATACAAGAAGATCCGTTACCAAGGCATCACCTGCGAAAAGTGCGGTGTCGAGGTCATCTCGAAAGAGTGGAGACGCGAGCGCTTTGGCCACATTGAGCTCGTTTCGCCCTGCTCGCATATTTGGTATCTGAAGGGCATTCCTTCGCGGATGGGCCTCGTCCTCGATGTTTCACCGAAGCAGCTCGAAGAAGTCATTTATTTCGCTGCCCATATCGTCCTCAATCCCGGTACTTCGACTGTGTTGAAGTACAAGGATTTCCTTGACGAAAGAGCCGCCCGGGTCGAGTTTGTCGATGCGATTAACGCCCTCAAGCCGCAGATTCCGGAAGGCAGTGCGGACGCCCTCAAAGCCGACGAGCTCATCAGCAAGATGCAGAACCCGGCCGAGACATTCGATTTCTTCACCAATAGCGCGTTCATCAGTAAGTACACCGGCGCCGAATTCGGCGAAGGTGCCGCTGCGATCAAACGCTTGCTCCACGAAGTTGATTTGGATAAGGAATTCGCTGAGATTGAGAAGGACGTCAAGGAATTCTCGGGCCAGCGCCGCCTTAAGCTCACGAAGCGCCTCGAAGTGATTCAAGCCTTCCGCGATAGCAAACAGAAGCCGGAGTGGATGGTGCTTGACGTGATCCCGGTCATTCCGCCTGATCTCCGCCCGATGCTCCAACTCGATGGCGGCCGTTTTGCCGCCAGCGATCTCAACGATTTATACCGCCGCGTTATTTCGCGCAATACCCGTCTCAAGAAACTGATCGATATGAACGCCCCGTACGTCATTTTGATGAACGAGAAACGTATGCTTCAGGAAGCGGTGGATGCTTTGATCGACAATGGCCGCCGCAACAAGCCAGTCACCGGTCCTAGCGGCCGTCCGTTAAAGTCTTTGAGCTCGGGCTTAAAAGGCAAGCAAGGCCGCTTCCGGCAGAACTTGCTCGGCAAACGGGTCGACTATTCCGGCCGTTCCGTCATTGCCGTCGGTCCGTCTCTCAAGATGTATCAATGCGGTCTCCCACGCGAGATGGCTATTCAGCTTCTCCGCCCTTTCATCGCGGCCCTCTTAATCAAACGAGGCTACGTGACCGCTCATAAACAAGCCGATAAAATCATCGACCGCTACGACAGCGTCGTCTTCGATATCGTCGAAGAGATCATTTCGCAGCACCCGGTGTTGCTGAACCGCGCTCCGACCCTCCACCGCCTTGGCATTCAGGCCTTCCAGCCCTGCCTCGTCGATGGCCACGCGATCCGTCTTCATCCGATGGTCTGCCCGGGTTTCAACGCCGACTTCGACGGCGACCAGATGGCCGTCCACGTCCCGCTTGGGAAAGCCGCGCAGGAAGAGGCGCTCGATCTGATGCTCGCTTCGAACAACATCTTGGGCCCGAAGGATGGCAAGCCGATTGTCATTCCGTCGCAGGACATGGTGGTTGGCAACTACTATTTGACCGAAGAGGAGTCGCGCGACGACTTCCTTAACCGTGCCAAGCATCTCCGCTCGATCAAGATCCAGAATGACGCCGAAAAAGCCGCCAACGAAGAAGAGGCGGTTCGTTACGAAGTGTTCGCCGATCTCGAAGGCAAGGTTTTCACCAGCGTTCAAGAAGTCATTGACGCCTATGAGACCAAGAGCATCTCGCTCCATAACCGCATCGCGATCCGCGCCAAGAACATCCACAAGACGTTCGGCGATAACCTCTTGAAGGATTCCTTACCGAAGGATGTCGAGGACAAGTACCTCATCACCACGGTTGGCAAGGTCATCTTCAACGAGATCTTCCCGGACGATTTCGTTTACATCAACGATGATCCGAAAGCCGATCTCAAGACGATTGAGAGCTGGTTTGTCTCCTACGCGGACGTCGAAGCGTGGGCCAAAGCGAACAAAGTGGGCGAGGATGAGAACATCCTCAAAGCCTACATCGCCTCGCTCCCGCTCAAGACCCCGATCAAGAAGAAACAGCTCGGCGCCATCATCGACATGGTCTTCCACAAGTACGATATGGCCGATCCGACTTCGACCGTCTTCGCGCCCAGCAAGACCAGCGCCATCCTCGATAAGATCAAGGATCAGGGCTTCAAGTATTCGACGGTTGCCGCCATCACCGTCGCCATCTCCGACATCAACGCCATCACCAATAAGGCCGAGATCGTCGAGAAGGGACAGAAAGAAGTCGACAAAGTCGAGAAGATCTTCCATAAAGGCATGCTCTCCGATGCCGAGCGGCACCGGATGGTCATCGATGTTTGGACCAAAGTCACCAGCGATGTTCGCGACGAGGTGGCCGACGTTCTCAAGAAAGACAAGCTTAACCCGCTCGTTCAGATGTCGGACTCTGGCGCTCGTGGTTCGCTCGATAACTTTAAGCAGCTGATGGGCATGAAGGGCTGCGTCATGAACCCGAAGAACGAAGCGATCGAACTCCCGATTGTCTCCTCCTACCGTGAAGGCATGAAGGTGGCCGAATTCTTCATCAACACCCACGGCGCCCGCAAGGGCGGCGCTGATACGGCCTTAAAGACCGCTGACTCAGGCTATCTGACTCGCCGTCTCGCCGACGTCGCCCAAGACGTCGTCGTGCGCGAAGAGGACTGCCATTGCGATCATGGCTTCAAGGTCCGCGAGATCCGCGATACGGCTCGCGATACCGTCATTGTCAAACTCGAGGATCGGCTTTCGGGCCGCTTCGCGATGCATGACATCGTCGATCCGAAGAGTGGCGAAGTGCTCGTCCAAGCCAACACGATGATGAGCGACGCCCAGGCAAAAGCCGTCGTCAAAGCGGGCATCAAGGAAGTGGAAATCCGCTCCTTGTTCACCTGCCAGACCAAGAATGGCGTCTGCCAGCATTGCTATGGCCGCAACATGGCGACCGGCCGTCTCGTCGAAGTCGGCGAAGCGGTGGGTATTATGGCCGCTCAGTCCATCGGCGAACCGGGCACCCAGCTAACGATGCGGGTCTTCCATACCGGCGGTATGGCGGGCACCGATATCACTCAAGGTCTTCCCCGTGTTCAGGAACTCGTCGAGTCGCGTAACCCGAAAGGCGAAGCGCTCATCAGCGAGATCGATGGCACCGTCAAGGAGATCAAAGACGATGGTAACGGCCGTTATGTCGTCACCGTCGAAAGTTCGTCGAAGAGCACCGAGGAGCAGAATGTGCCTGAGGTGAAGGAATACACGACCGGTTATGGCGTCCGGCTCCGGGTCAAGGTGGGCGACCACGTTGAAAACGGTGGCAAGATCACCGAAGGCGCGATCAATCCGAAACAGCTGCTTGAAGTGGCCGACGTTGAGAAAGTCGAAATCTACATGATCAAGGAGATTCAGAAGGTCTATGCCGCTCAAGGCATCGGCATTTCCGATAAGCACCTTGAGGTCATCATTCGTCAGATGCTCCGCAAAATGGTCATCATCGATGGAGGTGACACCGACTTATTGCCGGGCACCCGCGTCGACATCGACCGTTACACGCTATCGAACCAAGATGCCTTGGCCGCCGGGAAGCGGCCAGCCCTTGGCCATCCGCTCGTCCTTGGCATCACCAAGGCGGCCCTTGAAACCGAATCGTTCCTCTCGGCGGCTTCCTTCCAGGAAACCACCCGGGTTCTCACCGATGCGGCGATCAAGGCGAAGCGCGATAATCTCCATGGTCTCAAGGAGAATGTCATCACTGGCAAGCTCATTCCGGCTGGAACGGGCTTACTCACCGAGGATGAAGAGAAGGCGAAGCTTGATGCCTTCGATGTCCTCGAGAAGATGAAGCAGGTCAAGGCTCAGTATATCGAAGCCCACGACCGCAAAGACGAGATCGAGACGCCTGAGACGAAGTAGTTGAACCGATTCGCATTGGGTCATTCCCCGAAAGGGGGGGTGGCCCTTTCTTTTTGTGGCGGCGGGGGAAGCCGATATCGAGGTGGGCAGGGTGTGGGGAAGGCCGAGCCTTTCTTCGCCGAATTACGGGCCCGCTATGGCATAAAAAGGACTGAAAAATACGAAAAAACGGCTGTTCTTTTTTTGGAGAACTGCCGTTTTTTTCGTTCGGTTAATCGATGTCATCAAAGCGGTCGATTAAGGCAGACGGCGCGAAGACTCCAGAATTAATGTCCGTGATCCTCGGAGCATTATACGGAGCAATGATGCTACCGCCTGATGAAGTGTTGATTAGGTGGTTGCATTTGATGCAATTAGCATAAACTGCGCCTTGACGAATCACCGTTGTCGCCGAAAGCGTGTGCGCTTCAAGGTGGGAGGCACCGCAAACGCAATAGGCGCGGTGGTTGCTATTGTCAACATAAGCATAGTGATCGGTATACGTATGAAGATGAATCGCCTGAGTAAGAGAAGTTCGAAAAACAAATCCCGGAGCACTGGCGTAGGAAGCCGCGTGGAGACGGAAATAACGCGTTGTTCCCGCAGCCATATAGAAGGTGACTTCGGCGTTGTGGCCATCCGAGGTATGGGTAGATTCGGCAAAACGGGTGTCGTTATGCTGAGCGGTGGTCATTCCGTTGCAGGCATCGATGACCATTGAGGCGCTGCCCTCGGTATAAAACCGATAATAGCCATCGGCTGAGGCGGTGAAGTGGAACCAACGATATTCGCCAGTTAATAATCCGGTGATAATAATCGGTTCGGCCGAGGTCAATTGAGTGCCCGGGTTATCCGTATTAACATCATCGACGCTCGTTTGATAGATGCTGTGGGTGATGTTGTACAAATCGGAATTGTCTTTGATGAAGTAGCTTTTGCCATAGGTGAGAGCGCCAGGTTGATAGGCAAGAACCACGTCGCCAGTGAAAGCGAAACCACTGTTGGGATAAGTCGGCGTATAGTCCACAAATTGTTTGGCAATGCCTGGCTCATTTGTTTCGCTTAAACTATAAGCGCAAGGGATTTTGACAACTCCTTGGCTGAGCTGTAAAGCGGTGATAAGACAGGTGACATAGCCTTGAAGATTGGATAAACTGACTTGGTTTTCTACCGGGAAAATTAAATCAAGAACGGGATCGACTAAAAGGCTTGACAGGGTGAAGGCAATCGAAAGAATTAGGCCCGCAGGTTCCGGCACCACAGAGGAGACAATCGATAATTCGGCAAGGATGCCGTTGGCCGTTTGTGACTTATATTTCTTTTTGATAACGAGCGCTTCTGCTTGATTGGCTCGCTGAGCTAGGGCGGCACTAATAAGCGACAGTTTTTCGATGAGGTAGTTCTTGATGTCAGCGCTCCAAACATAAAGAATTGCCTGAGGAATGCGAGCGCCATTGGCCTCTGTTCTCAGGGCATTCATCAAGCGATTCTCGTTCAAATTATTGAAGGCATTGTAACTGCCGACTTGTTCGTGGTCTGAGATTGAAAAGGGAGCAATCCCGGCCGGATCAAAATCTGATTTCCACAAAAGGGCCTTACAGCCTTTATTGAAGCGGGCATTCGCGATGGTCTCATTTGAGTGAACATAAGAAACGGATACGGAAAGTCTATAGTACCAATCGGCATCGTAATCTTGGTTACTTGGCGAATAAATTCTTGCAAAATGGGTTCCTGCAGTTACGAAGAGGGCATGACTTGTCACTTGTTGATCATTGGACTGAGAGTTAATTTTTATAAGTGTAGAAGGGTAAGGAACATTAGGGGATTTCCAAACTTGAAGGGAATAATCTTTTAATGTCGGGATATTCGTTAAGCTGAGCGAAATGTTTGCTGTCCCATAGACGTTGAAACAAAAATAATCTTCATCAACCCCCTGGGTTCCACCCAAGATATCAACGTGGCGGTGAAGCGTCGCTTGGACGCTCACGGTATAATTTGTGGGTTCTCCATTTTGAGTTGGGCTGATTGAAGTGGCTTGAGTCGAGGTATCGTTGGGCTCATAAGAATCGCCCTCTGTATCTGGATAAAAGCTTAATGACTTTGGATCCTGCTCCTCTTCCGGCGTTTCTTGTTCGGCCTGTCGATTGAGTCGGGCCACTGGAACAACATTCGTTTCGATGGTTGGCGTTGTTTCTCTCCCTCCGCCTCCGGGGGCGGCAGCGAGCGAAAGGCCCGCTGCCAGGACGGCCAGTATCGTCTTATTAAGTTTCATGTTTTATATGAAACCTCCTTCCCCTTAAAGAATCTCAATCACGTGAAGCCAAAGATAATCTGGTATTGGGCCTTCGTAACGTCGGTAATAGAAGAAAGAGATTTCAGCGCCTACTTTCATGTCGATATCGCCGGCAGAATAGACTTCTCCGTTGATTTCGTAGTATTGGGAAAAGACAGTTTTTAATGCCGGTGCCGTTTCTGATTCGACATAGAAGGTGCGGCGATCGCTCGGCTCTTTGCCAGTGACCGTAGCTTTGACATCGACCCGCAGCGGAGCGGCATATTGAGCCAAAGCGACCACGCTTGAGAGATCGTTTTTGCTCCAGGTAGCGGGGTCGGCACTGCAAGGGATTGCCTTTTCCTCATGCGGAAATGGATCAAACCAAGAAGGGCGAACGGAACCTTGGATTTTTACATCGCGAATAGATTCGCCAAGATTCATCTGGATTGTATAGATTTTATCGCCTTTTTGGTCTTCGCCAGCCAAATGATAAGGGGTGAGCAAACCATTCGAAGAAAAAAAGTATTCTTCTAAGGGATGGAAGGTTCCCCGATCAAGAGTATCTATTTTTCGTTGATAGCCGGTGAATCCTTGAATTGAAGTGCCATACCGAAGGACAATAAAGGGGACGTAAAAATCGTAGTAAATTCGCTGTCCCAATCCGTCAATCTGGGGGATTAAGAATTTGAGTAAGGCGACCACCGTGTCAATTTGCTGGCCGGCAAAATCTGTCGGGAAAAGTGGAGCCATCCCATTGTCAAAGGTGGTTTTAATATAAAAAGAATCAAGGACAGTAAAGCTTTGATAAACCGTGTAGTGATCATTCGCGTCGTCTTCGGGCGGCTGTTCGGTCGGAACGGTGTAGGTGTAATTTTCCTCTTTCGTGATGACCGCGTTGAAAATCCGGCTGGAGAAATAATTGGGTTCTTCATTGGCAACGTCATAGCCGATCGGCTTGGGCGAAAGAGGAATGAAGTTCGGCAAAACGAGAGCTAAGACGAGAGCGATGACACTGAAGGCGCCGCCGAGGGCGAAGACGAGTGGATTGAGGCGGTGGCGCGGAGTCGGAATGACCTCCGGTGCCTTTTCGAGAGTGGGGTAACCAGCCAACACTGGGGTCAGCCGATCCATCTCTTTTGCTAATGAAAGGCGATAAGATTCTTTGTTAATCATGTTTATAAACTCCATAAAGGCGACGGGCCTTTTTGAGCGCCTCGTGATAGAGGCGGTTCGCGCTCATGCGGGGGATACCCGTTAGAGCGGAGATTTCGCGGTAGGAAAACTCATAGACGACTTTGTAGGTGAAGACAATGGCCTCGAGATCGGACAACCCCTTTAAGAGGGTCTGCAGATAATCGTTGTCTTTTTCTTCTTGGCCATAGACGTCCATCAGATCGCTATAGTCGATCAGGGCGTCCCGTCTCTTCGCGAAGCCAATGGCCGCGTGGCGCGCGCTTTCGCACAGGTAGGCCTGGAGCTTCTTCGGCGAAGCAAGCTGAGGCGGATTCTCAAGGAGGCGGGTAAACATCTCCTCGAACACATCCGCGGCATCCTCTTGATTCTTGACGATCGAGACGATGATGAAGTAGAGCAACCGCCGATAGGCTAAGTAGACCTCGCTCGTGGCGGCGCGATCTCCTGAGAGGAACGCTTTGGCGGTTTCTTCACTAATTTCCACGGTTATTTCCTCTCACTAAGGTAGAGATATGATAAGCCGTCTTTGTCCCAAAAGAAAAAAGAGAAAGGTTAAGAAATGGTTAATTAAGGCGCTGCCATCTCCCTTTTGGGCGGGGTAATTGATTTTTCTTGCACTTAGAGGATAATCGTATCGCGCTAGAGATAGCGCCTTATGTTTTGTCACCATTGTGGACGTCAAATCGATGATAACGACCGTTTTTGCCCCTATTGCGGATGCAAAAACGACACCGATTCCCTGCCAGAGACGGAAAAAGGGATTCGGCCGTACGACGCTCCCGAGGTCGTCAATGACCGCGGGGCTCATCTTTTAGGCGTCCTCTCAATCATCTTTGGCATCCTGAGCTTGGGCACGATCGGCTTGGTGCTCGGAATCGTGGGCTTGGCCACTGCGAAGAAAGTCGATAACCGCGTTCTCAATATTGTCGGCATCATCACGAGTGCTTTTATGCTCCTCATCGCCGCCTTAACCTATTCCCGTTATTTCGGTCAATAAGCCTCAGCCTCCCGCATGGAGGTTTATTATTTACCCCAAGTTGGTATGTAAGCAATCGTGGATATCAAGACGCTGCGCCAGCAAAAAAGGCTCACCTAGAAAGGAGCCACCCAAGCGATCGGCCTGTCCTTTCGGATTTTTCAGCATTATGAATACGGCATTGTTTCTTCCTCGAGTTTCACCGGACGGAGCATCATCCTTTTCCTCGAAACGTATCAGCCCTATAGCCCGACGAAGGGAGTTTATACCCTGGCCCAGCTTAAAGACGCTATCGCCACTTTGACTTCACACCATTCGTCGCAGGAGATCAAAGCAGGTTATCTTTTTGGCTCTTACGCGCGGAAAGAAGCGAGCGCCAATTCCGACATTGACTTGCTTCTTGACGGTTGCTTGACGGGTTTGGCTTTTTTGCCTTTCAAAACGAATGCGGGGAAAGCCTCCCCAAAAAGGGTGATTTGATCCGCTTCGATGAACTGAAGGATAAAACGGACATCTTTTCTTCTATTATAGAGAGAATCGTCTTGTATGAAGCTCGTGAAAAAGGATTGTTACTGGGTTCAGAAAATTGTTGAGGGTATTGATTGGATTTTAGCCGACGCTCGCAAAGCGAATTTCGTTCAGCAAGAAAAGAACGATCCCTTTCTTGATGCCATTGGCTTTCGCCTGAATTCACTCGGCTAGGGTATCGCTTGCCTCCCGCCGGATTTCTTGGCGAGCCACCCCCGTTAGGTTTTTCTGTCCTGGTTTCGCTTCGGAATTCCATTGTCCATGACTACGAACATGTCCGGATGGCCGCTTGTCACGAATTGGTGGTGAATGATCTCCCCGCCATTCAGAAAATCTTATTGGACTACCTACGCTGATTGAGGAAGTCTTTGCTTGGGGAGAGGAGGTAGCGAAGGCGGTGGTATTTTTGCGAGAATCTCTTTTGACAAAATGGCCCTGAGAAAAGAAGGGAAAAAGAACGGGGTCCTTTCCTTGGGAAATCACCCCGTTTATTTTCCTGTTGACAACTTCCCCACACTGCGTGTATAGTTTCGCTCGGACGTAAGGAAATGGCAGTTTTGCCATTTTAATTACGAACCGGATTGACACACTGGGAAACGTGTGTATCAAAGGCAAAGGAGAAAATAGTCAAAATGCCAACAATCAATCAGCTGGTGAGACAGGGAAGAACGACGGCTGCAAAGAAGTCCAAGACCCCGGCTCTCGGCCACAGATGGAACAACCTCACCAAGAAGGCGACGAGTCAGCCTTCCGCTCAGAAACGCGGCGTTTGCACCCGTGTCGGAACGATGACCCCGAAGAAGCCGAACTCAGCTCTTCGGAAATACGCTCGTGTTCGCTTAAGCAATGGTTATGAAGTCACTGCCTACATTGGTGGCGAAGGCCATAACCTTCAGGAACACTCGACCGTGATGATTCGCGGTGGCCGTGTCAAGGATCTCCCTGGCGTTCGGTACCACATCATCCGTGGCTGCCTCGATTGCGCTGGCATTGAAGCCCGGAGACAAGGCAGAAGTCAGTACGGGACCAAGAAACCGGCCCCGGCGGCGAAGTAAGGAAAGGGAAAATAAACTATGTCACGCAAATTAAAGCATGAGAAGCGGGATGTTCTTCCCGATCCGGTCTACAATTCAAAGCTCGTCACACGCTTGATCAACAAAGTGATGTACGATGGCAAGAGAGGCACCTCTCAGACCATCATCTACAACTCCTTCAAGATCATCGAAGATAAGACCAAGAAGCCGGCCATTGATGTCTTCGCTACCGCGATCAACAACATCATGCCGGAAGTCGAGTTGAAGGTTCGCCGCATCGGCGCCGCTAACTATCAGGTCCCGGTCGAGGTCACGCCGGAAAGAAAGCAGACCTTAGGCTTACGCTGGCTCGTTACCTATGCCCGTCTTCGCAATGAGAAGACGATGGAAGAGAAACTCGCCGGCGAAATCATCGATGCCGCCAATGGCACCGGCAACGCCGTCAAGAAGAAAGAAGATGTGCATAAGATGGCGGAAGCCAACAAGGCTTACGCGCACTACCGCTGGTAAGGAGGAACAGAAATGGCCAACGACGAATTAGTTATTACTGAATCGGAGACCTACGACCTCCCCCATACCCGCAATATCGGAATCATGGCCCACATCGACGCGGGCAAGACGACGACTTCCGAACGTATTCTCTATTACACCGGCCGCACCCACAAGATCGGCGAAGTCCACGAAGGCACTGCCGTCATGGACTGGATGGTGCAGGAACAGGAGCGTGGCATCACCATCACCTCTTCGGCGACCACCTGCTTCTGGAAGGGACACCGCATTAACATCATCGACACTCCGGGGCACGTCGACTTCACCGTTGAAGTTGAACGCTCGCTTCGTGTTCTCGATGGCGCGGTCACCGTCCTCGATTCGAAAAACGGCGTTGAGCCGCAAACCGAAACCGTTTGGCGTCAAGCCGATAAGTATGGCGTTCCGAGAATCGTCTTCTGCAACAAGATGGACGCGATCGGCGCCGACTTCGAAATGTGCTTAGCCACCCTGAAGGAAAAGCTCGGCGTCAAGTATGCCGCCGTCCAATACCCGATCGGCAAAGAATCCGGCTTCATCGGCGAGATCGACTTGGTCCGCATGGTGGGCTGGCAATACACCCAGAACAAGGATGATCCCCCGAAAGAGATCGTCATTCCGGATGAGCTCAAAGACAAAGCGGCGTTCTATCACGCCCAAATGTTGGAGACCTTGGCCGAGTACGATGACGAAATCATGGAAGACGTCCTCGAAGGCCGAGAGCCCTCGATCGACCTCGTCAAGAAAACAATCCGCAAAGCCACGATCACCGCGAAGTTCTTCCCGGTCTTCTGCGGCACCGCGTTCAAGGACAAGGGCATTCAGCTCTTGCTCGACGCCGTCATCGACTATTTGCCTTCGCCGCTTGATATTCCGGGCGAAAAAGGCGAGCTTAACGGCCAGCCTTGGGTTGCTAAAGTCAGCGATGACGCTCCCTTTGTCGGCTTAGCCTTCAAGATCGCCACCGATCCCTTCATCGGCCGTTTGGCCTATGTCCGGGTTTACCAAGGCGTTCTCAAGAGCGGCACCTATGTTCTCAATTCAAGCCGGGGCAGCCAAGAGCGCATTGCTCGTCTCGTCTTGATGCATGCGAACCATCGTCAGGAAGTCAACGTCTTGCACGCTGGCGAAATCGGCGCGGTTGTCGGCTTAAAGGCCACGACCACCGGCGATACGCTGACCGATCCGAACGTTCCCGTCGTCCTCGAAAGACTTGTCTTCCCGGAGCCAGTGCTTGAAGAAGCAGTGGAGCCGAAGACCAAAGCCGATATGGAAAAGATGGAAGTCGCTCTCACCAAGTTGGCTGAGGAAGACCCGACCTTCCGTGTCCATACCGATAACGAAACCGGCCAAACCATCATCGGCGGCGTCGGCGAACTTCAACTCGATGTCCTCATTGACCGGATGCGCCGTGAATTCGGCGTTGAAGCCAGCGTCGGCAAACCACAGGTCAACTACCGCGAGACGATTAAGTCTTCGGGCGAAGCCGAAGGCCGCTACATCAAGCAGACAGGTGGTCACGGTCAATACGGCGATGTATGGATTCGTTTCGAACCGAACCCGGGCAAAGGCTTCGAATTCGTCGATGCCATTGTCGGCGGCTCCGTTCCGAGAGAGTTCATCAAGCCGACTCAGCAAGGTCTCGAAGATGCGCTTAGCCGCGGCATTATCGCCGGCTTCCCCATCATCGATATCAAAGCGACCCTCTTCGATGGTTCTTACCACGAAGTCGATAGTTCCGAAGCGGCGTACAAGATCGCAGCTTCCATGGCCCTCAAGGCCGCCGGTGCCAAATGCAACCCGGTCATTCTTGAGCCAATCATGAAAGTGGTCATCACCGTCCCTGAGCAATACTACGGCGATGTCCTCGGCGACGTTTCCCGTCGGCGCGGCGTCATCAACGAAGAGACCCAACGCGGCAACGCCAAGGTTCTCGATTGCTTCATCCCGCTCGCGGAAATGTTCGGCTATGTCACCGACCTTCGCAGCTTGACGCAGGGGCGCGGCAACTTCACTATGACCTTCGATCACTATGGCGAAACTCCGCGTTTTGTCCAAGACGCCATCGTGAAGAACTCCAACATGTCGATGCGCTAACTCTTACCAATAGGTAAAGTGTTGCGAAGTCGAAATCGATAGACTATCATTTATACGCCCGTTTCTAAGCAAACCATTTTTGGAGGAAATTACAAATGGCAAAAGAGAAATTCAACCGTGACCGTGTCCACGTTAACGTCGGCACCATCGGCCACGTCGACCATGGCAAGACCACTCTTACCGCGGCCATCATGCACGTCCTTTCAATGAAGGGCATGGCGAAAGACGTCGGTTACTCCGGCGTTGATAGCACCCCCGAAGAAAAGGCCCGTGGCATCACGATCAACACCGCCCACATGGAGTACGAGACCGAAAAGCGTCACTACGCTCACGTCGACTGCCCGGGGCACGCTGACTACGTCAAGAACATGATCACTGGCGCCGCCCAAATGGATGGCGCGATCCTCGTCGTTTCCGCTGCCGATGGCGTTATGCCACAGACTCGTGAGCATGTCTTACTTGCTCGTCAGGTTGGCGTTCCTTACATCATCGTCTTCCTCAACAAGACCGATATGGTCGATGATCCTGAACTCGTCGACATCGTCGAAATGGATGTCCGTGATCTTCTCACGAAGTACGGCTTCCCTGGCGACACCACTCCGGTCGTTCGCGGCAGCGCCAAGCTCGCTGGCGAAGCGAAGAGCATCGATGATCCGGCTTGCAAGCCGATCCTTGAGCTCCTCAATGTCTTGGATACCTACATCCCGGATCCGGTCCGGGCCAACGACAAGCCGTTCTTGATGCCGATCGAAGACGTCATGACCATCTCGGGCCGTGGCACCGTCGTCACTGGCCGTGTCGAACGCGGCATGGTCAAGATCAACGACGAAGTCGAAATCGTCGGTATTCGTGCGACTCAGAAGACCGTTGTCACTGGCCTTGAGATGTTCCGCAAGACCCTTGATTTCGCCCAAGGCGGCGATAACATCGGCGCTCTTCTCCGCGGCATCACCCATGACCAAGTCGAACGTGGTCAGGTTCTCGCGAAGCCGGGTTCGATCGTCCCGCACGATAAGTTCACCGCGACCGTCTACATCCTTACCAAGGATGAGGGTGGCCGTCATACCGCTTTCTTAAACGGCTATCGTCCGCAGTTCTTCTTCCGGACCACTGATATCACTGGCAGCATCACGCTTCCGACTGACGTCCAGATGGTTATGCCGGGCGACCACGTGACCTTCACCGTCGAGTTGATCCACCCCGTCGCTCTCGAACAGGGCACCAAGTTCTCCATCCGTGAGGGTGGCAAGACTGTCGGCGCCGGCACCGTCAGCGAGATTCTCCACTAATTCGGAGTTTCTTCGATTCCCAAGCCTCAGCGAACGCTGGGGCTTTTCGTTTGCCTTCTCTTCCGGCTAATCCATTCCTCCGTTTGCGAAAGAAAAATGAGAATCAGGAAATAGCTTCGCTCGAACGCCTTAACCATGGCGTTTCATATCGTTGATTCGGATTAAAACCTATCCAGTTTCGAAAAGCGTTAGGCTAAGAAGGCTATTCTTTTGGCTCCCCTGCCAAAGGGAAAGCGAGCGAGGAAAACTCGTCGCTTCGATGGTCGAAGCGCCGCTCGAAGGGATTGTTTTTTATGATGTGGCGAACGCTGTCAGAGATTCTCTTCGCAAAAAGGCCAATCTTTTCCGGATCGACCAAATTCAAAAAAGGGGAAACTGAGCAAGAAACCGCAAGGAGTGGATTTCGCATCGATGGAAGATTAAGTCGTCGCGTCCTCGCTTATTGCCAAGCAATCTTTGGCGGCACCGACGGGATGGATGTTCCCCATTTTTTCTTTTTGCATGCGGAGGCGGTTGGTCGGCGTCTGACAAATTTGGGAGAAAAAACGAAAGCCCTTTCTTCGGATATAAGAAAAACTAATCCGAGTATCTCCCTAAAATTTTGGGATCGGATTTCTCACCAGTACGAGGGAATTGATGAGAAAACCGTTTTTTGAAATCGCGAAAACGGCACGCTAATCCTTTTGGAGCAATTAAAAAACATTCCCTAGAATTAATGGTAAGCGACTTTGGGCGAACCAATTGACATTTTCGAAACTTCGACGGCTTCCTCGGCATTGCGTCGGACTAATTTATAGACTTTGTAGCGGCGGGTATAGACGAGGAGATACTCTGAACCATTGAGTTCGAGATAATCCTTGATGTCGTAAAGATAGCGCTTGAAGGTGATGGGGGAGATGCTTTCACGATTGAGGACATCCTCTTTCGCGATTCTTCTTTCTTGGAGCAAACGCTCATAGATCCATAACAGGATTTGTGCTTTGCCGCTTTTCTTTTTCATGCCTATGCCTCCTAAGGGTGAAGGGAAATCCGAGGATTGCCCGAACAAAGAGCGGACCTTTTTTAGAATCCTTTTCTCTTTCTTCGTTGCTATTATTGAATCGGAAGTGCTAATAAAGTGCCAAAAAGGAAAGAAAAGGGATTTCCATCGAGCGTTTTCTGAACGAGAAAGCCCCATCAAGGGAGAAGCGAAACCCCCAAAAGGCAAACGGAAGGCGAAAAAGGAAAATTTACCTATGGTAAGCGGGGGTTTAAGCGATTAGACTAATCCTATGAATACCCATGTCAAAGAAGCCGGTTTCGGCAAACGCCTGATTGCCTATCTCATCGATGCCGCCATCGTCGTTATCCTGACGGTGCTTTTGTTCAATTTCGTGACGTCAACCTATCTCTACAATGCTCTTGGGGGCAATGCCTCGGACAAGGCGATGTATGCCTATGCCACTGATTCGCAACTCATGCGCCCTACCTACGCTTCCGATGGCAAAACCATCACCTCTGTAAGCAACTACCAATACACGGATACCCTCGGGCAGAGCAACACGCCCGTCGATCAGACGAAACCCGGCTACGAAGAGTATTACAAAAGGGCTTGGTTTTATTACACCAGTTTCCTTTTTTCCGATAACAAAGAGACCGGCCGGAGTGTCGCAATGACCAGCACCTCAACCATCACGGGCATAACCGCCGCCTTCACTCAGGACGATTATTACACCTACTTCGAGCAAGCGGTGATGCTCTTGCCCGACCCGACCAATATCACGGATGTCAGCGTTGAAGCCAATCTCACGAGCGACAAATCGCCTTATTTCAAATATGCCCTCAACGACGCAGGAACGGCCATCGATATCCACAAGATGCCGGTTCTCCGTTCGGGCGCTCAAGCCTTGGTCGACGCCAACACGTCGGACACGCTGACTTCGCTCAACGCCTACATGTACGATCCGACGAACACCGATGGCTATGGCATCTATGGCACGGCGGTGGTGGACATGAAGGGCGGAGACAGCTCTCACACTTCGGTTCAAACCTACTACGCTCAGCTTTATTCCGAGCAAAGCAAAAACGTTTGGATTGCCGCATTCATCGCTTTTGTTCCGTTCCAGTTGATCTTTTTCTTCGTAATCCCGCTCATCAGCAAAAAAGGCGAAACGCTTGGCAAGATGGCGATGGGGATTTCCATCGTCAAGATCGATGGCTTCAACGTTACTTGGAAAGAAAAATTGATTCGGCAGTTCGTGGTGACCACGCTGGGGATGCTTGTTATTCTCCCTTGGGCCTATCTCGGCGTGATGCTCTATATTCTTTTTGCCGTCATCGATTACATGGTGCTGGTGATGAGCAAGACGCATCAATCGCTTCACGACCGCTTTGCCAAGACCGAAGCGGTGGCGCGGAAAGAATCGCTCTTTTTCGACAACGAAGAGGCGATGGCTGCCTATGCTTCGACCCATCCGGAGCAGTTCCCAGAATTGGCAAGCCCGAAGGACGACGCCGAAACGACGCGGATTGCCCAAGAAGATTCGATCCTCGACCTTTCGACCCTCAACAAAAGTCGTGATGAGGCCGCCAAGATGACTTCGTTTGATGATTTTGAGAAAAAGAAAGACGAAGAAAATGCTGACAGAACTCCTTCTAAACAGCCCAAAGTCAACTTAACCAAAGAAGACGATGACTCAGAGGAGGGCGATCAGCAGGCGATGAAAGACCTCGCCGCCCTCGAAGGCGGAGTGCCTGATGAGCAAGGCGAAATCAAAGGCGAGGATGCGAGCAAAGCCAACGCCAAGAAGTAGAATTCATGCAACAGTATCTCTACAAATACAAAGCTGGGGATCTCCGCGATTTCGTCTCGCTTAAAAACGACAAGCTTTGGGTCCTCAACTACGAACGACAGAACGATCCGTGCGACTTGATGATCCGGGTCGACAAAAACCTCCTTTTGTCCAAGGGTTATAGCGAGGAAACGATTCAGGCTTCGCTTATGCCTTTCTTGAAAGCCCTCTATCGCGCATCTTCGATTATCTCCTTTGGCAAAAAGCCCGATAATCGGGTCCTTTGGGTCACCTACGCCGATGGCTACCGTGGCTTCGCCATCAAGTATGAGAGCGTGGCGGTCGAGAGCGTTCTCAAAGGCATCCTCAATCAGAACGAAGCGCTCGGCGAGGTCAAATACGGCGAGGCTTCGACCGACGTCACCTGCTATCTTCTTTCTTTCCTTGAGAAGAAATCCTTTGCTCTTTCCGGCCCAATTCCCAACCTTTTTGGCAAATCGAAGAGTTGGGAGCAAGAAGGCGAGATCCGCTATTCGTTAGGCGGGGCATTCTATAGCGAAGAATTCGATTGCGAGAAAGGCACCGAGATCGGCCCGCTCAAGGCCAGCGCGGTCTACGTCGGCTTCCGAAGCGAACTCAAAGAGGACATCAAGCAGCTTTGCCTCCGCAAGGGAATTCCCTGCTTTGAGTGCTCCCCCGATTTCTTCAATGACCCGGAAAACGACGTGATCCGCAGTCTCAGCTAACCGCATGAACGAAGAAAAGCCTCTTTCATCTTCGGCAGATACCATCGATATTTTTCCGCTTGGGAAAGGCAAACGAATCCTGCTCGCTTTAGCGGATTATTTCCTCTATTTTATCTTCGGGATCTTTGTTTTCACCATCGCGGCTTTCCCTCTTTCGCGTTTGGCAGTGAATGCCGACGCCCTCGAAGAGAAGAACAACGCCAACACGGCAGCGGAAGTGGCGTTGCTTTATTCGAATAATCTCCTCGCTCAGGAGACGGCTGGCACCAGTAACTTTGACAGCGACTTGGCCGCCACCCAAAAGCGGTTCGTCATCGCTTCCCTTCAAGAAACCACGGCGAATAATCCCTTCTATGTTTTCTATGTCCAAAAGCTGAGCAAAAGCGCTGCCGATTTGGTCCAAAAATACAAAAGCTATGACAAAACCCCCTTCTTTTCTGACGCCCTCGATTCGAATGGCTTGCCGACCTTTTTTGAAAAATACCAAAGCGAATTTGCCCCGTTAATCGACCCGAAGAACGCCTTGACCAGCCAAGGTGAGAAGGACTATGCGGCCTTCTCAAGTGCCTTCTTTCTTCCCTTTTATCAAACAATCATCGTCGCCCTTTCTAGCGGCGAAGGCTTAGCTAGCGGCGACCCGTTATTGGCCTATCGCGATTACGCGGCCTCGAACGTCGCCATCAAAGCCGAACTCGATCGGGCTTTGATTTATGCCTGCTATGCCACCTATCTTTTCACCGGCGCGATTCTCTTTGTTCTGATCCCCCTTGTCAATTCGAAAGGTAAAACGCTTGGGATGGTGCTTCTACGTCAAGTACGACTCGGAAGCGACAGCCTCGATCTTTTGCCTCGGGGCGAAAGGGCTCTCATCAGCATCTATGAGTTGGTTCTCAACCTTTCCTTCGTCCCTTTTTTGCCCTTGGCTTATTTCGCGAGCGTCACGAATTTTTTCGATTTGCCCGCCCTGGATCTCGTCGCTTTGGCTTCTCTTTTGTTTGCCTTGGCTAGTCTCGTTGTTCTTTTGTCGCACCCCTATAATAGAGACCTGCTCGATGTCGCCTCGCGAAGCGTGGTGGTCAGCGACGATGACTATTTGACGATTGACAAAGCGAGGGCATATGGAAGAAAAGACTGAAGGAAAAACGATCGAATATTTCCATCCGATGTTTCATCGCCGGGTTTTGGCCGACATCGTCGACGCTTTGGTGATGATTGCTTTGGCTATCTTGCTTTTCGCTGGCTTCCGCGCCATTCTTTTGGCCACCCCCGAAAGCGCGTTGCGGAGCAAACGGATGGCCGATAATAAAACCGCGAGCGGCCTTTATGTGGAAAGCGAGGGCCAATTTGCCCTTCTTTCCGCGTATTACCCCGATAATTCTGGAACTTTGTCGAGTCAGGAAGTGATGGAGATCTATGAGAAAGGCCTGACGACGTTCTTCACCTATCTGGGAAGCGAGGTTTCTTCCGAAGCGGAAGCCACCGTTAAAACGGACTACGATGCTTTTCGGCTCGCTCAAAACTATGAGGGCGTCCCCTACTTTGTCGAGGATAGCGGCGCCATTGGCAAAAACAGCGCCGCTACCATGAGTTATCAGCGCTATTCGGATGATGTTTATCGCCCGTATTACAGCGACCATGCCGAAGGCTATTTCACCGTCTACGCCCCGCATTTTGTCGAAGACGCCCGTTATTTCTCACTCTATCTCGTCTTGCTCGAAGTGCCCGTCTCGGTTCTCCTTGCCTCGATTCTGGCCTTCTATGTCCCGCCTCTTTTCTTCAAGCGGGGTCGGCAGACCCTGGGCAAAGCCCTCTATAAGATCGGTCGGGTGGACAGCCATTTCCTCGCGGTGAAATTCGGCCGCTACAGCGCAGAAAGCACCATCTTGATCTTTGCGATCATCATGCTCTCGCTCGCCAGTTTCGGCATTCCGTTATTGATCTCATTTTCCTTGATGGCCTTCAGTAAGAAGAAGCAGGATTTCCCCGACTACATGTTAGGGATCGAAGAGGTCGACTTGACCGACTCGAAAATTTACTATTGCCTCGAAGAAGCCCAACTTGAGCTTGAGCGGCAAAGAACCGCCCATGTCGATTTTCAGGTCGAACAGAAACCATGAAGAGTCGTTTTTCGCCCCATTTGCCCCAAAATTCCATTTTTCTTATCAAGCGGGGAAAAATCAGCCGCGGTCGAATGAAAAAAGAGAGCGCTTACATTTCCCCCTCTTTGAAAAAGAACCGCGAAGAAAGTTGCTATTGCGCGGGCGGGAAAATAAAATGTATACTAATCAGCTTCCGAAGCACCACCCTGAAGGAGGTTCGCCCGTGATTTCCAGACCAATTGTCCTCACCTCTGTCGTCGCTCTTCTTTCGTGCGGACTCGCTTTTTCGAAAGAGGCAACGCCGGTGGCGGGCGAAGGGGTTACTTTTGATGAGGCCCAATACGTCGATTTGAAGGCGAGCGATTCCGAAGTCAGTTATGTGATTCAGAGCCGTTCCTATTCGGCCACCCAGCAATCTTTCACTTTCATCATTGGCGATGAAGGACCGAATAATTACATCTTGGGCAATTACGACGAAAAAGAAAACTACCCGCTGACCTTCTATTACACCGTGAAGAAAGCCGATTCGACCACCGAAATTCGCTCGACCGTTGGCCAGCTCGTCAGCACCAATTTCACTTATGATGCGATCGGCCTCAATTTTGCGGCCCAGACCGAATTCCAAGGCTACGCCGATCTGCCCTTAAACGAAGGCGAGAGCATCGACTACACGACATTGGAGATCGTCAACATCTTCTTCGTCGATGAAATCGCAACGAAAAATCCCGATGGCACCTATACCTATACCTACGCCCCCGATTACAGCAAAAACTACATTCTTAAGAAGCCATCGCTCAAAACGGTAGCCAAAACCAACTATTATCTCGGCGATTTCTTAGCGGATACCTCATTGGCGGAAGTGAACCGCTTCGCCGATTATTCGGCCATCCATTGCTCTTATCGCTCGATAATGGATGAGCAATTCAAGAGCCTTTCGGCCACCTATCCGGATTTCGAAACGGAAATCGCGGACGGCACCTATGGCATTCGGATGCGCTTCGCTTCCTTGACCAACTCATCGCTGCGACTCAATCATCTCGACGGCTCGAGCGAAATCCGTGCGATCAAAGGCACAACCTATCTCAATCTCGATCATGCGGGCACCCTTCAGTTCCTCTTGCAGGATCTTCCAAGCGAGAACGTGGTCTCCTTCGACATCGTGAATGCGACTCTCTATTGTGACATCTGGGACAATAACAAAGCCGCGACGTTGAGCCATTCCGCCATCACTTGGCGCTTCGGCTACGTTCGCTTCGGCGCCACGAGTGGGGGAGCCGCCAAAGTCAATAACTATAACGTGACGATGATCGTCACTCTTCTTGTTGCCCTCGCCCTTTTCGCGGGAGCCGCCTATGGCCTCTACCGCTACGAAAAGAATCGATTCAAGAATGACGAATTCAATCGGGTCGATGACAAACGCTTCCTCAAACAATCCTTGGTCGCCTTCTTCTACTTCGCTTTCTGGACTGCTGAAATCCTCTTCCTGATCGGACGTTGCGTCCTCTTCAAGAACTCGCTGGTGGTCTACAATCCGTTTGATCCCTATATCGTTGTCTTCTCGGTCGCTCTCGTGATTTACACCGGCTACTACATCAAATATCTGGCCAGTCGCATCAAAGACGCCCGCATCAAGAAAAAAGACGAGGCCTTGATGATCAATGACACCGTGGCCGATGATGGCACCGTTATTACGAAAAAATAGGAACAAAGGAGAGCGAACACTATGGAAATTCGCATCAAGAATCTGACGAAAATCTTCCCGGGTGACAACAAGCGTCACATTCGCGATACCGTCGCGGTCAAAGATTTGGATTTCACCGTCCCTGATGGCAAATTAGTCGGCTTGCTTGGGCCGTCGGGCTGTGGCAAATCTACGACGCTCTATATGATCTCTGGCCTCTTGAAGCCCACCTCAGGCGAAGTTTGGTTCGGCGATCAGGAAGTCACCAACCTCTCACCCGAAAAACGCGGGATTGGACTTGTTTTCCAGAACTATGCCCTCTATCCGCACATGACGATTTATAAGAACATCGAGTTCCCGCTCACCTCGCTCAAGGTCGAGGTTCCGATGTCGACGTTCTTTGATTTCCATTTGACTTATCACTATGCGATGCGGCCGGATGATCAGCTGAAAGGCATCCTCAAAGCCATCGCTCATTTGGCGAGCCGGGTTGGCTTAAAGAAAGACCAAGCTCAAGTCGTTCCGACCCTCGTTGGCACGGATTTAGCTCTTGCCATTACCCTTCATAACGCCTCGGAATCTGCCCACAAGATGTTCGTGAGCGAGTTCCCGTGCATCATCAAGACCGCCGCCCCCGAAGAGAGCCAAGAGCAAACTTCGGAAGCCCTCTACGATACCGTCTTCCGGGCCACGATCAACGATGTGCGCGATGACGAGGTCTGCGATGTCACCCTCTCGGGAAGATTGCCAGAAAACTATCAGTCGAGCGAGATGGATGGCGTCATCACCAAAGCTCGAGATTTCCTTAAAACCTATGGTCACCCCGAATCGGTCGCGGTTATGCATCTCCACGATGGTCACGAGCTCGTCGCCCGCGTCCTCAACGTGAAGGTCCAAGTTTTAGCGGCTCTCGAACAAGACTATACCACGGCCCTTTCTTTCATCAGCCTGAATCATGTGGTGGATGACATCCGGGCCACTTCGTTCGTCCGCGAAGTCAGTGCCTTCATGGCTAAAGAGAAGATTCGTTTCAGCGATCTCAAGATCTATTTCGACAAGAAACAAACCAAACTCTTCGTCGAATTCCACAAAGTGCCGAAAGCGATGACCGAGACTGCGATTGAAGCGCTCAAACAGCAACTCAACCTTTCCGACGTCGAAGCCGAGACCCATGTGGCGATCGATCACCGCAAACTCACCAAAGAGGAGCGAGACGATATCATTCACGAAACCGCCCGTTTGGTTCAGGTTGAAGAATACCTCCAGCGCAAGCCATCCCAACTTTCGGGTGGCCAACAGCAGCGGGTCGCGATTGCCCGGGCTTTGGTCAAGCGGCCGAAAGTCTTGTTGCTCGACGAACCGCTTTCGAACCTCGACGCCCGTCTTCGTTTGCAAACCCGTGAAGAAATTCGCCGGATTCAGCAAGAGACCGGCATCACCACGGTTTTCGTCACCCATGACCAAGAAGAAGCAATGTCGATCTCCGATGAGATCGTCGTCATGAAACTCGGCGAGGAACAACAAATCGATTCGCCACAGAAAGTCTATAATTCACCGAAGAATCTCTTTGTCGCTCAATTCTTGGGCACCCCGCCGATCAACGTCTTCGAGGGCCGGATTGAAAAAGGCAAGATCTCTATCGGAGAAGATTGTGTCTTCGAAACCAAGACTGCCGTCGAGGATCAGCCGCTTTATGTGGCGATCCGCCCCGAAGGTCTCCTCGTCAATCCCCCCGCGGAAACCCCAAGCTTCAAAGCCGAAGTGCAGCGGGTCCAAATCTTGGGCCGCGATCTCTATATCGTTGGCAAAAACCCTGCCTGCCTCCAACCGGCCTTCAAAGCCATCATTCAGAACAACGACGAACTCTATCATGGCGAGATTCGTTTAGGGGTCAAAGCCAAGAAGTTCTTCATCTTCAACAAAAAGACGGAAGAACGGATTTATTTGGAGGAGGGTGAAGCCAAGAGCGTCGGCTTCGCGCCGCAAGAGTAATGGCGGAAACTGCAACAAAAACGCTGACGGCCCCCAATGATTTTTTCGCTGAGCGTCCCGATTACGCCGAGGGCTATGATTCCAAAAGCAACACGGTGATCCGGCTCGTTTCGCCGAAGAAAAATAAGGCGAAGGCCTACCAAGTCACCAACATCGAAGACGTCGCTTCGAAGAACAACTGGAAGGCCTGGCTTTATTTGGCCCCGGCCCTCATCATGGTCGTCATCTTCCTCGTCTACCCGCTGGTCAATACCATCTTCATTTCGTTCATGAACGATTACGATTACACGACGGGCGTTTTCCATGGTTTCACCCTTTCGAACTTCGGGATGATCCTCTCCTTAACGACCTATAACGGGGTCAAAGAGACTTACTTCACCCAATACGCGATCCCCAATACCTTTATCATCGTCTTCGTCACCGTGCCATTATCGACCCTGATCGCCCTTCTGATTTCGGTTGGCCTCAACTCGATCAAATGGTTCCAGAAGTTCCTCCAGACCGTCTTCTTCCTCCCTTACGTCACCAACGCGATCGCGGTTGGCATGGTCTTCAGCGTTCTCTTCGACCAAAATGGCATTGTCAACTATCTTTTCCGCACTGACATCACCTGGATTTATGGCGCGCAGCGCTGGGTGGCGATGGTGCCGCTCTGCATCTACATCGTTTGGTCGAGCTTGCCCTTCAAGATCCTGATCTTCCTTTCGGGCTTGCAAGGAATCGATAAGCAGTATTATGAAGCGGCCCGCATCGATGCGGCCTCGCACTGGAAAGTGCTCTGGCGTATCACCGTCCCGCTCATGTCGCCGCAAATTCTTTACATCATCATTACTTCCTTCATCGGCGCCTTCAAGGAATACACCGCCGTCGTTGGCTTATTCAATGGTCCTGGCACTGTTAAAGGTGATTATTCGATGGAAACAATCGTCTATTACATCTACGAGAATCTTTCGAACCACACCGCCTGGGCGGCGGCGGCGGCCGTCTTCCTCTTCGTCATCATCTTGATTTTCACGCTTTTGCAGCTTTGGATTTCGAAGAAGCGGGTCCATTATTGAGGGGGAATGAACATGAGCACTAAAATTTACGAGAATTTCCCCAAGGTCCAATCGAAAGATCTGACCTTATCCATCAATGAAAGCGGCCGGACCGTCGAAACGATTCGGCGCCAGGAAAAAGTCGGTCACATCATCTCGACAACCATGATGTATCTTGTGATCTGCTTCCTCGCTCTCCTCGTCATCTTCCCGTTCTACTGGATGGTCATCACCTCGCTCAAGACAAACGAAGAAGTGATCCAGCCAGTCCAGACTTTCTTCCCAACCATCGTCATGTGGACCAACTATGTCTACGTTCTCCAGGCCTTCAAATTCATGACTTATCTGAAAAACACGGTGGTGGTGGCTTTCTTCTCGACTCTCGGCACCTTGATCACCACGATTTTGGCCGCCTTCGCCTTCGCCCGTCTCGAATTCAAGGGGCGGGACGCGGTCTTCATGGTCTTCTTGATGACGATGATGATCCCCGGCGAAATGATGGTCATCTCGAACTACATCACGGTCGCCAGCTTTGGCTGGATCGGCACGGAGCAGACCCTGACCCAAGCTTATCTTGCGATGATCGTCCCCTTTGTTGTCTCGGTTTTCTACATCTATCTTTTGCGGCAAAACTTCAAGCAGGTCCCCAATGAACTTTACTTGGCGGCCAAAGTCGATGGCAAGAGCGATTGGGCCTTCCTTTGGAAGGTGATGGTGCCCTTGGCGGCGCCAACCCTGATCTCGGTTGCCATCTTGAAATTCATGGGCACCTGGAACTCCTACGTCTGGCCGAACTTGGTCACGAAAGGCGCCGATTACCGTTTGATCTCCAATGGTCTCCGTGGCAGCGCCTTCGTTGATGCGGAAACCGGCCGAGTCAACTATGGCTATCAGATGGCGGGCACCGTCCTCGTCACCGTTCCGCTTTTCCTCTTGTTCGTCCTTTTCCGCAAATACATCATGCACGGCGTCGGTCGCGCAGGGATCAAAGGCTAAAATGGACGGAAAACGGAGTGTTAAGGCTTTTGACTTTGTCCCCTTCATGCCTTACGATGATAAGGTTGAGTTGACATTCGATATTTTGGCTTAAAGACAATTCAAAAATAGGAGGAAAATGTCTTTATGAAAAAGAATACGACAGTGATTCTGACGTCGTTTGCTGCGGCGATGATGCTCGCGTCGTGCGGCACCCCGGCCACGAGCAGCGTCGCCAAATCGAGTGAGCCCGCTTCGAGTGAGTCCGCTTCGAGCTCTCCGGCCGCCACTTCGTCGGTTGAGTCGACCACCAGCATTCCGGATGATCAAAAGATCACGATCACCTACGAGAACACCACGGGCAAAACCACTCAGCCCTACCTTGAGAACTACATCAAGGAATTTAACGAGAAATACCCGCAATACAAAGCGGTTCCGTCCTATTTTTCGGGCAGTTACAACGAACTTAAGGAAGATGTCATCAAAGGCTTTTCCGCGGGTTCCTATCCGGATTTGGTTCAGTGCTATCCGGATCACGTCGCGGAATACCTCAACTATGGCAAAGCCGTCGATGTCAGCCAATTCATCGATAGCAGCGATGCCTCCATCGCCCTCAGTCCTGCCGACAAAGCGGACTACATCAGCGCTTTCATGGACGAAGGCACCAAGTATTCGGTGAGCGGCACCTATTCGCTCCCGAACAGTAAGTCGAGCGAGTTGATGTTCTGGAACAAGGACGTTCTCAACGGCTTAAAACTCAACATGACGGGCCACGTCGTCAATGAAGGCAGGGCCCTCGGCCAAGATTACTTTGACAATTTGACCTGGGAAGAACTCTTCAACAATTTCTGCCCCGCCATCGTCGCCTATAACGATTCTCTGGCTGCCGACAAGAAGATTCTGAAGACCGACCAAGCCTATCATTCGGTTTTCGCTTACGATTCGGACGATAACCTTTTCATCACTTTGGCCGAGCAGTATGGCTATGCCTACACCTCGATCAACCAGACGACTGGCAAAGGTTCGGCTGACTTCAATAACGACAATATGAAGGCGTTGCTCAAGACCTTCCACGATGCCGCTAACAATGGCTACATCATCTCGAAGGGCAGCGCGGCCAACAACTACACCAACACCTATTTCACCAAGCAGAACACCCTCTTCTCCGTCGGCTCAACCGGTGGTGTCAAGTATCAGTTTGATGCGACCAACGCGATGGACGTCGGCGTCGCCCGCATCCCGCATGCGGCGGGCAAGGATCCGAAGGTCATCTCGCAAGGACCGTCGGTCTGCGTTCTTAGCCATGGCACTGATGAAACGGCCAAACTCCGCGCGAAGGGCGCCTATCTTCTCTGGAAGACGATGACGACCGCGAAGAACTCGGTCAACTGGGCCCTCAACTCGGGCTATATGCCGATTCGCACGTCGAACTATTCGGAAGCCTCCTACACCGAAGCCAACGATGAGACGACAAAGGATCTCAAGACTCTCGATCGTTTGATGGCCCGCAGCAACACCTACACCCAGAAGATTTTGGGCGAGATGTACAGCTCCCCGGTCTTCCTCGGTTCTTCGACTTGCCGCAATTGTGCCGCCGCGCTCATGACCTATGCTTTGACCAAAGGCACCTATAGCGATGCCGATTGGGCCGCAAAGTTCGATGCCCAGTATGCCAACGCAGTGAAGGACATCAAGTAGTCGTTTCCCCTCTTCCTCGTTTGATTTTCAACCAGCTCCTTGGAGGTTTTATCCCATGAACAAACGTTTCTTGCCGCTTTCATCGCTCTTCTTGGGGCTGGCTTTCTGTTTAGTCAGTTGCGGGGGAGGCGCCGCGAATAATGGCTCCTCCTCCGCCAATTCCTCGACCGCGTCGAATGCAATCAAGCTGTCGTTCTGGCACACCTCGGGCGCTGGCCTAGCCGCCAGCTACACCAAAGCTGCGGCCGCTTTCAGCGACCTCGTCAAGAAAAACGAAGGCGTCGATGTGAGCATTTCCATCACCTATCAAGGCGGCTATAGCGACATTGAGAGCAAGATCTCCAAGGGCTTCGCCACCGGCGACGTCCCGACTTTGGCAATCGCCTATCCGGATCACGTGGCCGACTATTTGGCCGCCGACGTCCAAAATCGCGGATTCGTCTGCGATCTTTCGAAATACATCAATGACGATGCGATTGGCTTTGGCAAAGAAAGCTGGCTCGGCGATGGCCCGGTTTCGGATTTTGTCCCCGCTTTCTATCAAGAAGGAACCCAATACGCCAAAACCGGCGTCTATTCCTTGCCGTTCATGAAGTCGAGCGAAGCGATGTTCTACAACTACGACCGCGTCATCACCTTTGGCAAAACCTACACTCCGAGCGGAGCCAGCGCGCCTTTAGGCACCGTGAGCGCCGTCAAAAATTACCTCGCTTCGATGAATTGGAGCGAACTGTTGGCTTTTGCCCGCTATATCAAGGGGCAACCGAGCGCGAGCGATCTCACCGCCCCGATTTTCTACGATTCCGATTCGAACCTCTTTATCTCGCAATCCTATCAGCGGAGCATCCCTTATCTTTCGATTGCCTCAAGTGGCAAGTGCTCCGTCGATTTCAATAACGTCGACGCCAAAGCGATGGTGACGGAACTCAAATCCGCTTACGATGAAGGCCTCATCGTCACCGAAGGCAGCCAGGGCACCTATGGTTCCGACACGTTCAAAGGGGAGAAATGCCTCTTTTGCATCGGTTCGACCGGCGGCACGGGCTACACCGATCCGCAAGGCAATTTCACAGCGGAAGCGGTGGCGGTTCCTTACAGCAACAGCAATCCCCTCTATGTTTCCCAAGGTCTCACCCTGACGGTTCTCAACAGCACTGGCCTCTCCGACGAAGAGAATGCCTTGCGGAGCAAATACGCCTTCAAATTCGCCAAATATCTGACTTCGAGTACCCTTAACACCAAACTCTGCATCAATGATTCGCAAGGCTATTCGCCCGTCCGGACCTCTTGCTATTCGAGCGACGTTTACAAGGCTTACGTCGAAGAAAATTCCGATTCGCTCATGGTCAAAGCGGGTCAGGTCGTCTCCGAGCTCGATGGCCATTTCCTCGTCGCTCCGGCTGTCAAAGGCTCCGCCAAAGCCCGCGAAGAAGTCGGCGGCATCATCACCAAAGTCTTCAAAGGAAGCGCCAGCGTCGCCGACGCCTTCGCTTCCGCCTATCAGCAAACCACCTTGGCCATTTAGGAGAAATATCATGAAAAAGAATTCCTTATTCCTTAGCTTAATCGCCGCTGCTACCTTGCTCAGCGGCTGTGGCCCCAGTGCGAACCCAGCTTCTTCGGAAGCGGCGTCTTCGTCGAGTGAAAGCGTCTCCTCCTCCCTCACCGCGGTCGATTATTTCAATAACGGCTCCGTCAGCCTTGGCCTCGATTACGCCGGCAAGGATTTCTACAAGGATGGGATTGGCCAGGTCAGCCTCTACACGCCGATCGATGGCGATACCGCCCATTTCACGCCGCTGGTGAAAACCACGTCGGATTTGGTGATCAAATCCCGTTTCTGGGGCATCGATACCCCCGAAAGCACTGGCCAGATTCAGGAATATGGCAAGGAAGCGAGCAATTTCACGGCCGCTCAGCTTCAGAATGCCGACAAGAACGGCACGATCGTCGTTTCTTCGCCTTTCACCGAATACAAAGTGCCCGAGCACGATTCGACCGGCACCCGCTATGTCTCGCTGATTTGGGTCAATTTCACCAAGAAAAACGCTCCGTACACCGAACTCCATCTCTTGAATCTCTACATCGTTCAAAATGGCCTCTCTTGGGTCAAGAACGTTGCGGATATGCCGCAATATAGCGACACCTTCTACGCGGCCGAAGCCCAAGCCAAAGCTTTGAAGTACAACCTCTTCTCGGGCTTGCCAGCGCCGTTATTCAACTATGGCGATTACGAGGACGTCTCGCTCCTCGACATCAAGCGCGAGATCGTCGCCAAAATCAAAGATCCGACCCACAAGAACAAATACGATGGCGCCAAAGTCCGGGTGACCGGCACCGTGGCGGGCTATGCGGGCAACATCCTTTATATTGAGTCCTATTTCAATTCCGAAACCGGTTCGACGGTCGAGGGTGGCGAGTATGCCGGTGTCAACATTTTCACGGGCATGAGCGCTGTCTCTTCCCGTTTTACTCGCGTCAACACCTACATTCAGGTCTCCGGCGTGGCCGAAGATAGCGATAACTTTGGCTTCCAGATCACCGGCGCGACTTTCCCGAACGTCAATTCGGACCCGATCGATCCGAAAGAGGCGGAGGTTCTAATCAAGGCGGCCGATAACACCGATGAGTATTCGCTTTACACTTTCCAATATAAGACAACCGCCGCGGCGGCGGGGGATGCTCCGGTCTTAACCGAAGGCAACACCGACGCTCTCTTCTGCGCCGTCAATTTGGCGGGCAATGTCTATTGCTATAATGCCTACGATAGCAGCGACAGCAATGAGCACACCCTCTATCTCAAGAGCGAGAATGCGAGCGGGGCAACCCTCTTCTTCGCCCTCTATATCACCTTCGTCTACAAACCCGATGCCGAGAATCCGAATTTGACCTATACCGCCGCGAGCCAATTCGTCGGTCACACCTTCATTGTTCAGGGCGTGCTTGGTTATCACATCACGACTTCCGGCGCTGTCAAATATCAGATTCTGCCGCGTTTCTCAACCGATTTGGTCTTGGTGGGGTAAATTAATGTATTGCTATCATTGCGGTTACGAAATCGATGAGAAAGCGGTCGAAGCGAAAAGCTCGACCTTGGAGAAGAACCCTGCCCTCTTTAAGGATGGGACGAGCGTCTCTTACGTCTGCCCCCGCTGTGGTCATTTGATCCACCATGGCGAAGAAGAAGTCGATATCAAGTCCCTCTCCCGGGCTTCCCATGCTGAAATTCAGCGGGGCCGCAACCGGTTCGCTTCGGGGATGGGGGCCGTCTGCCTTGGCGCGATCGGTTTGGTCTTGGCTCTCCTTTTCCTTCGGCTTTCTTTTAAGCCCGGCCAGCAGAACCAATTGATCACAAACTGTCCTGAGTTCATTGTCTCGATGGTGCTTTTCCCCATTTCGACTGCCGCGCTGGTCTATGGCGTTTTAGCGGCGATTTTCGGTTCGTTCCGCGTGAGAAAATACGAGTTGCTTCTCCGCGATATTCATAACGAAACGTTCTCACAGTGACGTATACTATTAGGTATCTTGCGGCCTCGGCCGCTTCATATAGGGCTATTCGTTAGTCAAAAGCCCTGTTGGCAGATTCAGAAATCGGAACTAAAGGAGGAACACATGAAAAAACGTTTAGTTCTTACGCTTATGGCTTCCGCATTGCTCGTCTTAGCGGGCTGCGGTGGCCAGACTTCTTCTTCACCGGCCGTTTCATCGGCCCCGACGACTTCGACTCCGGCTTCGTCGACGGAGACGGTTTATACCGCCGTCACGATCAGCAACAAGGCCGTTCTTGAAGGCGCGTGGCACGTTGGCGATTCCAATCTCCAGATTGAGATTGCGACCACGCCGGAAGGCAATGTCACCAAGCTCCTCAATGAGGGCAAATTGACGATTACTTCAAGCGACACTGCGGTTGTTTCCGTCATCGGCGTCTACCTGACTGCCGTGGCGCCAGGCACCGTGACGATCACTGTCAAAATGGGCACGCTCACCGATACGGTGAACGTCACCGTCTTAGCCGCCGATAAGGACTATGCGGCCGTCGCCCTTGCCGACGGGATGAAGGATGGGGCCGTCAACGGCGCTCATACCTACATCAGCCAAGTCAAGGTTGCCAGCTTTAAGACCGGCACCGATGGCGGCACCTATGGCAACTTCAACGTCACCGACGCCGATGGCAACAATAATTCCATCGTCTATGGCGCTTCGGCCAGCCTCTCGGCTCTCGCTTTCAATGCGACGACCAAGATTTGGAAGTTCACCAATCCGAAAGACTTCATGAGTAACGATGCGACCAAAGCCATCAAAGTCGGCGATACGCTCGACATCGTCTACATCCGCTGCGACTATAGCGGCACCAAAGAGATCTCGGCGGTCATCCTTGGCATCAATGGCGTCGCCATTGCCAATCGCGGCACCGCGGCCGCTCCGCTCACCAGCGACGAAATCGCTGCCGTGACGGATCAGCAAAAACTCTACACCTACTATGTTTCGGGCAAGATCTCTGCTTGGACTGGCAGCAATACCGATGGCAGCGATTATGGTAACTTCATGCTCAAGAGCGATGGCGCGACGGGCGATGCGATCACCGTCTATGGCGCTTCGGCGGCGGGCACCCTTGCCTACAACTTCGCCAAGAATGCGACCATCTTCACTAATGCAAGAGATTGGAAGACCAACACCGCTACCAAAGATCTCAAGATCGGTGACACGGTGACCCTCCAAGTCATCCGTAGCGACTACAATACGACCAAAGAGATCATGGGCATCGTCATTCCGACTCAGGCCAAGGTGGATCCGGTTATTGCCGATAAGGCCATCAAAGATGTCGCGGCTTACACGGCTGCCGATAACACCGTCATTCATGTTTCGGGCATCTGGGCTGAAAACCATGGCACGCTAAAGTATGGCAACGGCTACTTGATGGATCCGGCGACCGGTGATGTTGTCCTCGTCTATGGTTGCAGCAAGACCGCGACGGGTTTAGTCAAAACCGATACGGGCACTGGCTCTTATACTGGCGTTTGGACTAACCCGCAAGATTTCGCCGCTGATACCTTGACTTTGGGCTCCTATGTCACCATTGAAGGTATCGTTGACTATTTCTCTTCAAGCAAGACGGTTGAACTTGAAGGTGTCATCACCACGGAAGTCAAGCCGACTGATGCGGCCTACACCTACAAGTACGCCGCGAGTGCGGCGGCAGCCACCAATGGCACCGTTACGCTCAGTAAAGAGACGGATCTTTCCTTTGGCGAAGCGGTGACGATCACCGCGACTCCGACGGCTGGTTATAAGGTTGGCAGCGTGGTAGTGGATTATGGTTATGGCAAAGTAACCGTGGCTGCGGATGCGAACGGAGCCTATTCGTTCAAGGCTAACGTCACCAACGTTGTTTCTGTTGACTTTGTTGTCTCCGTCCTTTCGGGCGATGTTACTTATGATATTGCCTCCAACATTGATACGTGGACGACATCGACTACTTATGCGGCTTATTCCGCTGGTTTAAATGGCACGACGATTGCCACAACTTGGGGGAATGCGAGCCAATGCACCAGTAGTGGTGCTAAATGGGCAAGCAAAGCCTTGCTTGTTGCCGCAACTTGTGCCTCGGGATCCACCGAAGTTGCTCCTGCCTATCTCAACATCACGGCGGGTCAGGTTTTCAGCAAAGTCGTGATTGTTGCTCAGAACTGGAACACGGATACGACGACGGTGACGATGGAATACTCGACCGATGGAACGACTTGGACGGCTGATACGACCGCTGCGGTGAACAATACGACGGGAACCGCGACCTTCACGCTCACTTCCACTTCGACTTTCTCGGCTAACTACTTCCGGATGAAAGTTACGACCACGGTTTCGAGCGCTCCGACGAGCGCGAAGAAGTACCGGGTTGGCGTCTTTAGTGTCATTTTGACCTACTGATTTCTCACCTCTTAATGGGCTCAATAAAATCTAACTTGTGTTTTTTTGGGTTGGAGGTAAATCAGGCCCGAAACTCTAAAATCCTATTTGGGTTCAAAGGACGCGCGGAAACGCGTCCTTTTTTGGCCTCCCGCGCCTAGAATGGGATCCGCGATCCCTTCGGCCGGGCCTGGCCATTTTCAGATCCGCGGCACGTCCAGCTCCGGTGGGTTTTCCTGTTAAGCCGCGTGATGACGGCCAATTTGGGGCATAAAATCCTACTTGGGTAGAGGAAAGCAGGTACCAATTAGATTTTATTGACCCCTTAATTCGTGGCCTCCATCGTAAGACAGAGGCCTTTTCTCTTCGATTTCTTTTGTGTGGAAATCCTCGGCCGATCGTTAGGGAACCCCTGAAGAATAGCGTTACTTTTATCGCCACGGACGGTTTGATCTTTCTTCCAAAGCTTCTTATCTATGGTCATTTGCAGACGTCGGTCTAAAAAGAAAACCTACTGTGGCAGGATTCCTACATTCCCGTTGCTCGTTTTTTCCTTTTGGACTCTTCATCGAGAATCAATTCGCTCCAACTCCAAAGCCAATTGTCCTTTTATTCGCGTGGTTTTTTAGCGAGGCCCTCGCCTTATTGACACAACTTGGCTTTTTGAGGCAGGAGGGTTCGGTCTGGAGCGTGGCTTATTCTTTAGCGAGCTCACTTCCCGATTCCTACGCCTTGATCAAAGGGCGGTTCGTCAACCCTATTCGCTGTAGCTTCTTCGTCAAAGGAAGTGGCCCTTTGCCCATCTCTCAGAAGATTCTTTCTTCCGAAAGCGCCTTATCCTTTTTGCACAAACGTCGCTCCCGAAAACGAGGCTTATTTGTTCGAGCGGAAAGAGCATTGGGAACATCACTATCTTTTCCTGACCCCCAAAGAAAGGGCTTTTTAGGAAACCTATCTCCGTTATGACGTCTTCGCTTATCATCCCTTTTCATTCTTAATCCTTTCGGTGTCATTGCGATTTATCGCGATGATAAAGATCCGCGGATCGAAGAGGCAACCGACCACTTGGGGAAGCTTACCGATGAAGGTGCGCGGAACGGGAACGTTTGGTCGTTATTTTTCCTCTTTTGATGAATGCTACTGTTTGATTGTCCGCGTCGCCTTGTCGTTTATAAACGAAAAGCAGGGCATTCGTTCACGTTCAACCAAAGATTTGGATGTCATTGTCCTTCTCAAAGGCGACATGCCCGACTTCGTTCGAAAGCTGATTCCTTTTGTACAAGATGGCGCCTATAAGAAAGTCAACGTCAACCCCAATGGCTGTTCCTATCGCTTTTCTGAGATGGACAAAAAATTTCCGGAGGAAATCGAACTTTTCATCAAAGAACAGACAATCGGTCAATCATTAAAAGTGACTATTCAATATCTTTCTCTTGGTGCTGAAGTTTCTTTCTCCTACATTGTTTTAGACCCGGTTTATTACGATTATTTTGCCGCCAATCGAAAGAAATGCGTCATCACCTATATCACCGATTACGCGATTGTTCCTTTGAAAGCAAAAGCCTATTTTGAAAACTAAGTTCTTTATGATCGGAAGACGCCGAGCATTCACGAAGATACGTATGAAAAACAAGCCCCCGGCGTCTTCCGATTCGTTCAGGACTCCCCCAGTTAAGAAAACGTCGCTTCCGGACCCCATCAAGGCCGATTGTAGTTGTTATTTCCACAATCGAAACGCTCCGTTTTCAATTAAAGAAAAAGTCGGGAAATTCGCCATACTATCTGGCATATTTTGTTCGTCTATTCGCTGAAGACTATTTGAGTTGAGTCTCATTTTTCTTCTCGAGAAAGTGGAAGCGAAGTCAGGCAAATAAAAACAAGTTGCGCAATTGCCTTTCGCGATATAGAATAATCCGCGCTGGTCCCTTAGCTCAGTTGGTAGAGCAGCTGACTCTTAATCAGCGGGTCGCGGGTTCGAGTCCCTCAGGGATCACCAAAGGCAAATGAAGGCAGGCTGCCAAGCCTGCCTTTTGCTTTACTCTTTTTAAAAACCTTCCCTTTTACCTTTTTGAGGACTATAAATAAAGAGAAGATATGAATAAACCTGCACCGACCCGAATCAAAAGGATTTTGGCACCTTTAAAGAAAACGCCGAAAAAGGTGGTTACTTTGGATCTGCTCTCCCGGATGGTTGGCCTTTATAGCGATGTGTTGGCGGATGACTTAGAGTATTTCGCTCCGCTCATCCGGATGGATTCGACGCTCAACCTCAAAGACATCGTTCCGCAACTTGAGTCGTATGTCGCGGAAGAAGAAGCAGTCAAGGCCCAAGAGCCGAAAGTCAAACGGGTGGTGGCGACCAAGAAAGAATTGTCGCAATATCCTACCATCTCTTCCTTCGTCTATGCCAAAATGACCTCGGCGGGTGGTTTGGTCGATCCTTCCAATCGGCTGAGCGACGAGGACCTCCATGTTCTAAAGAAACTGGTCGACCGCGAAGTGGCAAGTCGCAAAAAAGCCGCGAAGAAGAAACGCTGAACGTCCGAGCGAAAACCCGGACGCTTTTTGCATATTCGGCCTAGGCATTCATCGCTTTTTTCTTCTTTAGGAATCGAGCGCTGAGATGCGTTTTTCTAGGATTATGCGTTAATGATCCATTCTCAGTCTCCCTTGGTTAAGACAGCCCCGTTCCACCCCCCGAGTGCATTGCTCGCAGGCCGCAAGCGGATGAGCCCGTCTTGAAATTCAAGAAAAGAAAGTCTTAGAGGCTATTTTCATAAAGCCTCGAGCGACTTCTTTTTTCGTTCAAGGCGGTTCCTCATCCGCTTTTTGTTTGCGAACGAATACCCACAAAGGAGGTTTTAAAAACCATGGGAAACAATCCGATTGCCGTTTTTGAAAACGGCGAACTCCGTCTCAACGTCCGTGTCGACCAAGCCAACGACACCGTTTGGCTTACCCAAGAAGAAATGGCTCAGCTTTTTGGCGTCAATCGTCAAACCATCACGAAGCATATTTCGAACATTTTTAGGCAAAAAGAGCTCGATAGTACGACCACAAGTTCCAAAATGGATCTTCTGGGCGACCCTGGTGTCACCGGAAAAAGAATTCTTATTCTTTACAACCTCGATATCGTTCTGTCTGTCGGCTATCGGGTCAATTCGAAAAAAAGGCATCGAATTTCGTCATTGGGCCTCTTCGATTCTGAAGTCCTATCTGGTTCAAGGCTACGCCATCAACGAGAAACGCTTAAACGAGTTGGAGAAGCGGGTCAAGATCTTCGCGATTGCCACCCGGCAAGAAGGGCTGTCTTCCGAAGAGAAAGCCGATTTCTTCGATTTACTTGCTGGCTTTGGAAAAGGCCTCATTCTTCTCGATGATTACGACCACGAATCGTTTCCTAAGGGCGAAAGGGGTCACAAAGACACTTGTGTTCTCCGCTATGAGGAATGCCGAAAACTGATTGACGAATTGCCCTTTTCCAAGACGAGCGATTTGTTTGGAAGGGAACGCTCTGAGGGTCTTTTCAAAGGGGCGATTGCTTCGGTTTATCAGACTTTCGGTGGGCAGGATGTCTATCCGCCCTCAAAGAGAAGGCGGCTCATTTGCTTTACTTCTTGGCCAAAGGCCACGGCTTTCTCGATGGCAATAAGCGGATTGTGGCCGCCTTGCTCGTTTATTTCTTAGCGAAAAACAACGCCCTGCGGGTCAATGGTCGGCTTAGAATCGATGATATTTCCTTGGCGGCCCTAACCCTCTTGATTGCCGAAAAGCAAGGCGGAAGAGAAAGACCTGATTCTTTCTTTCACCTTGGGGATCATTACGGCGGCCGGGGAAGAAGCGCCCCGCTCTTTCGCCTCCTGAAAGCCGGTAGGTGCGGCGGCCAAGGAGCCCCCTTTAGGGGGCTTTCTTTCGTTTTCCTTCGTTGTAACTTCAGTGCAATAAACCTATACTAATGAGCGGACAAGGAGAGACAAAATAAAACATGTCTGAAGAAATCAAAAAGACCATGCAGTCGGTCGATGGCAACACCGCGGCCGCCATGGAAAGCTACTACTTCACCGAAGTGGCGGCCATTTATCCGATCACCCCGTCATCCCCGATGGCTGAAACCGTCGATGTGATGGCCTCGAAAAACCAGTTGAACTTCTTTGGTTCGCCGGTCAAAGTCGTCGAGATGCAGTCCGAAGCCGGCGCTTCGGGCGCTGTCCATGGCGCGCTCCAGGGCGGAGCTTTAGCGACCACCTATACGGCTTCGCAGGGCTTGCTCTTAATGATTCCGAACATCTATAAATGGTGCGGTGAACTCTTACCTGCCGTTCTCCATGTTGCCGCCCGCAGTTTGGCGACGCGTGCTCTCTCGATTTTCGGCGATCAAGCCGATATTTACGCCTGCCGTCAAACCGGGGTCACGATGATTTGCTCCAACTCGGTTCAGGAAATTGCCGATTTGACTCCAGTCGCTCACCTCGTAGCGATCGATAGTTCGCTTCCGGTCATGCATTTCTTCGATGGTTTCCGCACTTCGCATGAAGTCCAGAACGTCGAGTTCGTCGATAAAGAAGAGTGGAAGAAACTCCTCCCGATGGACAAAGTCGAGGAGTTCCGCAAGCGGGCTCTTAACCCGCACACCCACGCGGTTACCCGCGGTGGCGCTGAGAACGATGATATTTATTTTCAGGCGCGCGAAGCTCAGAACGAACACTATGATCATGTGATCGAAGTGGCCGAGAAGTACTTCAAAGAAGCTAGCCGTCTCACTGGCCGTAGCTATGCTCCATTTGTCTATGAAGGCGATCCGAAGGCGGACCGCGTTATCATCGCGATGGGCAGCGTTTGCGAAACCGCGAGCGAAGTCGTCGACGCGATGAACAAAGCGGGCCAGCATGTTGGCTTAGTCAAAGTTCACCTCTATCGTCCGTTCTCAAGCAAATTATTGGCCCAAGCCATCCCGGCTTCGGTCAAGAAGATTGCCGTCCTCGACCGGACCAAGGAACCCGGCAGCGAAGGCGAGCCGCTTTACCTCGATGTCGTCGCCGCGATGGTCAAAGAAGGCCGCCACTTCGATCAGATCCTCGGTGGCCGTTATGGTCTCTCGAGCAAAGACACCCAGCCATATTGCGTGAAGAGCGTCTACGACTTCCTCAACGCGAAGAAGAATTGGACCAGCTTCACCGTCGGCATCGAAGATGATGTGACCCATCTCTCCGTCCCGCTCGATACTGGCTTCGGCGTTCCGCACAATTACACTTCTTGCTTATTCTATGGCTTGGGCAGCGATGGCACAGTTTCGGCCAACAAGTCGTCGATCAAGATCATCGGCGATGCGACCCACCAGTACGCGCAAGCTTACTTCCAATACGATTCGCGCAAAGCGGGCGGCGTCACCCGCTCGCACCTCCGCTTTGGCAAAGAGCCGATTCATTCGGAATACTATGTCAAGAACGCGGACTTTATCTCCTGCTCGCTTGATACCTATATCATGCGCTTTGACATCATCGCCAACCTCAAGGAAGGCGGGACGTTCCTTCTCAACACCGATATGGACGACGCGACCCTCAACAAGGTCATGCCGAATCGGATGAAGCATCTCTTAGCCGAGAAGCACGCGAAGTTCTACGTCATCGACGCAAATAAATTGGCTGCTCAGATTGGTATGGGTCGCCATACCAACACCACCTTGCAGGCTGCGTTCTTCTACCTCTCGCAGCAGATCATGCCGTATAAGGATGCCGAGACTTGGATGAAGCATTTCGCCGAGAAGAGTTACGCCAAGAAAGGCCAAGCCGTCGTTGATCTCAACTACAAAGCCATCGATGCCGGCCCGGCTGGACTTCGTGAAGTCAAGGTTGATCCTGCTTGGATCGATCTCTCGGTCAAAAAGGTCGCTTCCAAAGCCGACACCGAGGATACCTACTTTGATGACTATGTCGACACCATCGATAAGCTCGATGGGGATGAGCTCCCGACCAGCGAGTTCCTCAAGTACGAACTCGAAGATGGCACGATGGAGCCGAACATCACCTTCCGCCAGCACCGTGCGATCGCCGATATGGTGCCGGTCTGGGATCCAAACTTCTGCATTGAGTGCAACCAGTGCGCCTTCGTTTGCCCGCACGCCACGATCCGTCCGTTCCTCATTAACGAGGAAGAACTCGCCGCGGCTCCGGCTATCGTGAAGACCGCGCTCAAAGATCCGATGCCGGCGCTTCCGGGCACCAAAGGCCTCAAGTTCCGCATTCAGGTCTCGAGCATGAACTGCGTTGGCTGTGGTCTCTGCGCCAGCGAGTGCTTAGGCAACAAAGCCCAGCTCGCCAAAGATCCGAAGACGAAGAACCTCGCCCTCAAGATGGTTGAGGCCAAGAGCCAATTCGCCCAGCAAGATGGTGCGGACTACCTCTACAAGAAGACGACGTACAAGAGCGGAATCTATCCGCTCAACACCGTCAAGGGTGTTGGCTTCATGATGCCGTACATGGAAGTTTCAGGTGCCTGCGCGGGCTGCGGTGAAGCGCCATATTACCGCTTAGTCACTCAGCTCTTTGGCCAGGATATGCTGGTCGCCAACGCGACGGGCTGTTCCTCGATCTATTGTGGTTCGACTCCGCTGACTCCGTTCACCACGAACGCTAACAAAGAAGGACCGGCTTGGGCGAACTCCCTCTTCGAGGATAACGCGGAATATGGCTTTGGCATGCGGATCGCGTCCGATTACAAGATGATGCAGATTGTTCGCATCCTCACTGCAGCGAAAGCGGCGGAAGATGTCGAACCCGAACTCAAAGCCTTGATCGACAAATACTTCGCCGTCATCAAGAACCGGGAAGAAGCCCGCAAAGTCATCCCCGATCTCGTCAAAGCGGTCGAAGCCTCGAAGAACAGCGCGGTTAAAGAACTCAAAGAGTACTACCGCGATCTCCTCGATAAGAGCGTGTGGATCATCGGCGGCGATGGCTGGAGCTTCGATATCGGCTATGGTGGCTTGGATCATGTCTTGGCCAACGAAGCGGATGTCAACGTTCTTGTCCTCGATACTGAAATGTATTCCAACACCGGCGGTCAGGCTTCCAAGAGCTCACAGACCGGCAGTATCAACAAGTTCACCGCTTCTGGTAAGAAAGAAGCCAAGAAGAATTTGGCTCTTATGGCGATGAGCTATGGTCACGTCTATGTCGCTCAGATTGCCTTAGGCTCCAACCCGATGAAGGCTATCCAGGCTCTCAAAGAAGCCGAGAGCTACAATGGGCCCTCGCTTGTTATCTGCTATTGCCCGTGCGCCAACCAAGGCATCAAGGGCGGTCTCACCAACTCGATCAAAGAGGAAAAGGATGCGGTGGCCTGCGGCTACTTCACGACCTTCCGCTACGATCCGCGCCTCGTCGCGGAGGGCAAGCCGGGCTTACAGCTTGATTGCCCGGAGCCGGACTTCACGAAGATCAAAGACTTCGTGATGCATGAAACCCGCTTCTCGCAATTGCCCGTCGTCAACCCGGAGCATGCCGAGGAACTTCTCACGAAGTGCCAGAAGTACGCCGAGGATCGCTGGGCCGCGATTAAGAAGTTCGGTCTCTGATTCGCTTTCGATCTAATTCGTGAGCCTCGTCTGGAGGAATCCAGGCGGGGCTTTTTCAATGAAAAAAGATGAATGGTTGTTATTGTCATTCTCCGACGTGAGGATGGCGTTCCCATTTTTCGTGCTGATACTGGTTCGATTGCTGTGTTTGATGCGATTCTTCACCAGTTTGTGGAATTCGCTGCGGGCAGCGGCGGTCTTCGTTGTTTCGGCGTTGTTTCTCCTATGGGCGCCCGATTGTCTACGTCCATAAAAATGTCAGTGTCATCTCTGGCCTTGTCCTTCTCGGTTTCTGGGCTAGTTTTTTCTCTTAGGTGATTGCCGCATATTGTTTTCAGGACTGCTTTGCTTGACTTGGAGTCTCCTCTTGGTGGTTTAATTTACTCATGACATCTTTTTTAGCCGCTGGACTCACCCTCGAAGTGAATACGCCTTCTTCGCATTATGAAAGCCACGCCCATGGCGTTCGTCCTCTCTTGGAACTGCTCCAAACTGGCGCGAACGTCCAAGGCGCTACGCTTTTGGATCGGGTCAGTGGCAAAGCCGCCGCCCTCCTTTATGTTCGGCTTGGGATCGCGGAAGTGAAGAGCGACCTCATCTCCGAGGCGGCCTTGACTTTTCTATTTTCTCGAGGGATCCAAGTGACCTATACGCGCAAAGTAAGGGCGATTCTCAACCATGAGCGAAACGATTTTTGCCCGTTAGAGAAAGCAACCTTGACTCTCACCTCGCCCGAAGAGGCGGTGGGGGTGATCAGCGCCACCATCAAGGCTCTCCAAAATCAGGCCATGAAAAAATAGACAAGCGTTCGCTGAAGAGCCACCCTGAGGTTTTCCAAGGTCTTCGCGAAGACATCCGCGGTGATTTTTTCTTTTATCGCTCATGCTTTTCGCTTCTTTTTTCGTTGGCCGGGTTTATCATAAAGGCGAGGTAAAACATATGATAGCGGAATTGGTGCAAGCCCAAAGAGACTATTTCGTGAGCGGGGAAACCTGGCCTTTACAAGCCCGGAAAGAAGCTTTGGAGCGGATCTATGCCCTTCTTTTGAAATATCGGAAACGCTTCAACGAGGCTTTTGTGGCGGACTTCAACAAAGGCGAATTCGACGTCCTCTCGACTGAATACTATCTCGTGCTCGAGGAATGCCAATACCACATCAAACATCTCAGAAAAGAAATGAAACCCAAACGGGTCCATACCTCAATCGTCAATTTCCCCAGTCATGGCTATCTTTTGCAAGAGCCCTATGGCGTTTGCCTCATCATCGCCCCTTGGAATTATCCTTTCCAGTTGGCGATGGAGCCCTTAATGGGTTGCTTAGCTGCTGGCAACACCGCGCTCATCAAGCCCGCCTCGGCCGCCGCCAACGTCTCAAAAGTCATGGCGGATATGATTGAGGAATTCGGCAATCCCGGTCTGATCAAAGTCATCTTGGGCTCCCATCAAGAAAACGCCGATCTCCTCGATCAGAAATACGACTACATCTTCTTTACTGGTGGGGCGGTTACCGGTCGAGAAATTCTGGCCAAAGCCGCGCCGAACCTCACTCCATGCTCGCTTGAGCTCGGCGGCAAATCCCCATGCATAGTCGATGAGGATGCCGATATCGATCTTGCGGCCCGCCGGACCGTTTGGGGCAAATTCCTCAACGCGGGGCAAACTTGCGTCGCTCCGGATTACTTCTATGTCCACGCGAAAGTCCATGATGCTTACGTTTCCGCCGTCAAGAAGTACGTGCGTGCGTTCTTCTATGATAAGGAGGGCCATTTAAACGCGAACTTCCCTCATCTCATCAGCGACAAGCACGTCGCTAAAGTCACGGCCTTCCTCGATGAGAAGAAGATTGTGGCGGGCGGCCGCCTTGAAGGACGCGCTCTCGAGCCGACCGTGATGGATGGCGTGACGTGGGAAGACAAAGTGATGTCGGACGAGATCTTCGGCCCGATCATGCCGATTCTTACTTTCACCAATCTCGCAGATCTCCTTCGTCTCATTAATTGCAAAGACAAGCCGCTGGCCTTCTATTACTTCTCGAAGAACAAGAAGAAAGCCAGACAGGTCCTTGCCGTCTCGCCTTTTGGCGGAGGCTGCTGGAACGAGACGATCATGCATCTCACCAACGACAACCTGCCTTTTGGCGGAGTCGGCCGAAGCGGGATGGGCGCCTACCATGGTGCCGCTTCTTTCAAGACGTTCTCCCACCAAAAGAGCGTGCTTGTGAAAGGGAGAGCCGAGATCAAGATGAAATACCCGCCTTATAATGAAAAGAACCTAAAATTGTTGAAGATTTTGGCTAAAATAAAGGATTGAACGTCGATGTACACCCCTGCCATTGATCGCTATGCCAAGATGAGTTACGTCCCGAGCGGCGCTTCAGGCCTCAAATTGTCCCGTCTCTCCTTAGGCCTTTGGCATAATTTCGGCGATCAGAACGATTACGAAAACATGAAGGCGATGATTTTTACCGCTTTCGATGCGGGCATCACCCATTTTGACCTCGCCAATAACTATGGACCTGCCGAAGGGGCGGCCGAACGAAACTTCGGCAAGATCCTCAAAGAGGAGCTCCATGCCTACCGTGATGAGATGATTATTTCCACCAAAGCCGGCTATTTGATGTGGAATGGTCCCTATGGCGATTGGGGGAGCCGCAAATACCTTCTCGCCTCGCTCGATCAATCCTTGGAGCGACTTGGCCTTCCTTATGTCGATATCTTCTATCATCATCGGATGGATCCGAATACCCCGCTTGACGAAACGATGGGGGCATTGGCGAGTGCCGTCACGAGCGGCAAGGCCCTCTATGTCGGCTTATCGAACTACGATGGAAAGACGCTGAAGAAAGCGGCTGCGATTCTTTCGGATCTTCACGTGCCATTCATCATCAATCAGAACCGCTACTCGATTTTCGATCGGACGATAGAGCAAAACGGGTTGTTAAAGACGACCGGGGAGTTGAAGAAGGGGCTCATTTGTTTTTCGCCCTTAGCTCAAGGGCTTCTCACCGATCGCTATCTCCATGGCATCCCTGAGGACTCACGGATCAAAACCGATGGCCGTTTCCTCAAGGAAAGCGCTCTGACGTCCAAGCGGTTGGAGCAAATCCGTCGTTTGAATGCCTTGGCCCTCAAACGTGGCCAAACGCTCGCCGAGATGGCCTTAGCCTGGGATTTAGCCCACCCAGAGATCACCTCCGTTTTGATCGGCGCATCAAGGCCGAGCCAGATTATCGACAACGTCAAAGCCTTGCAAAATACGTCATTTACTGCAGATGAACTGAAAGAAATAGACGACATCGCATTGAATTGATTAACGAAGCCGGTACATCTTCTTTTCCAAAAAGGGGCAACTCACTTAAGTTGATCGCGAAGGGAGTTCCTTATGGACTCAGCAAATGATTCCGTTATCGGTTTTGGCAAAGGGGTAAGTTTTAGCCGGAATCCATCTGATCTTTGGCGTCCCTCTCTTCCGCCGGAAGCCATGGGCTTATCGATGCGATCAAGTTGGTGATCGATCATTAGATCCCTAAGGAGGATCTCCGCGATCAATTTGACGCCCATCCGACGATGAGCAAGGCCTTTATCGATTTCTTCGCCGTCGTTAAAAAAGCCTTGAATCGCTCGAGAAAGAGAACACCTTAGCGTTCTCTTTTTTGGCAAGTCATCTTATAATTTCGGAAAGAAATGAGGTTTTGCGAATGGAAGAGATGCTCTCGGATCGCTTAAAAAGAACGATGAAAGAACGGGGCTATACCCAGAAAGAATTGGCAGAGCGGAGCCATTTGACGGAAGCCGCCATCTCGAAGTACCTCTCAGGCTATCGAACGCCCCACCTTGAGATCTTGGTGATACTCGCCCGCGTTCTCAATGTCAGCACCGATTATCTTCTCGGAGTTGAAGTTGGATCAAAAGAGGAAAATTATCAGCGGGTTTACGAAATGGTCGAACGTCATAAAACATCGATGAGTGCCGAAGAGAAGATGAAACTGATCGCCCTCATTACAATGTAAAGCCTTTCAGTGGCTATCGCCCTCCGGTTGTGCTTAAATGAATCCGCTTCAGGAAGCGGGTCTACTGACCCATCAACGTTCTGGAGCGCTTGGGAGGCAGAACTTCGGCGTGATGGTCCACGCCCGAGGACAAGCCTCCTTTTATTTTGGGAAGTCCGCCAGGGGAGGTTAAACTGTTATAAAAAACAAAGGTCAGCGATGCCTTTTTCTTTGGCTGGGGTTAGAATATTTCCATGAGTAAAAAATCATTGATGAATCGCCTCCATCCCCTTTTCTTTGCTGGGATTGCCCATCGCGGGTTGTGGAATCCGAAGGATACTGAGAACGGCCTCAAAGCCTTCCAAAATGCCATCGAGGCGGGATTTGCCATGGAATTTGATATCCATTTATCCAAAGATGGCGTCTTGATCGTCTGCCATGACGACGATCTCAAACGGACAACGGGTAAAGCGGGGATCATCGAAGAACTGACCCTCGAAGAGATCAAAAAGAACTATCGGCTCCTCGACGGGGAAGAAGTGCCGACGTTTGCTGAACTTCTTTCTCTCAATCACGAACAAGTTCCGATGGTTTGCGAATTGAAGGTTCACCAAGGCAATTACAAAGCTTTGGGGAAAGCTGCGCAAAAGAAATTCGATGCGGCCATCAAAGACAAGAAGAATCTCTGGGTGATTTCCTTTGATCCGCGCGCTCTTCTTAAGATTCACGGCTATAGCCGCTCGCTCCTTGTTTGCTCCGATTCGCCATGGACCCTTCGCTTCCGCTTTCTTTTTTCCTCGCTCGACGTCCAAGACACGCTTTTGGAAGACAAGCGAATCGTCGCTTACCGCAAACATCACCCGCTCAACGTTTGGACCATTCAAACGCCAGAGCAATTGAAGAAATCCGTATCCTATGCTGATACGGTTACTTTCCAAGTTCTTGACCCCTCCTTTGTCCGTTTGGCTCTTAAAAAGGAAGCTCAGTTGCGGTAAACTATCTATCGTCTTAAGGATTGGAGGGTGCCTCCCATGGTTGATTATTCCCTCGCCGAGAAAAAACCCATCGTTGTCAACAAATTTCATGAGCATGGCGCTTTTGTTCTTTGCTCTCTTGCCGATGCTAACGCGATCATCGAACGCTTTCTTGTCTTTGGCTTTGCCTACGTCGGTGTGAGCGATCTCCCGCAGAGGGAGGCTGGTTTCTTCGCCCAGCGCATCATGACGCCCGATCGGGATGAACATTTTATCTGCATCACCCCGCTCGCGGGCAATGCCTCCTTATTCGTTGGTAAAGATCAAGTGGTGCTGGCCTTTAAAATGTCCTTGACCCAATATCAAGAGGAACGGACCCTCTTCCAACGCTATATTGATCTCTCGAACGAGTTCTTCATCGCCGATAATTCAACCGCTCATACTTTGGTGGATCGGGCTGATCTCTTGCTCTCTCAATTTCCTAAGAGAGAAGCATGAAAAAGAAGATCGTGACTCCTTTGACGAATGACGTGGCCTTGAGCCTCGATGCTTTCAAATATAACAACGGTCGCCTGATCGCCATTATTTTGTCGCTGCTTTTGATGATTGCGGGCGGGATTTGCGCGGTTTTTCAGGGTTGGCTTTTGATCCTTGGGCTCATCTTGCTGATCTTTGGCGCGGTCTTCCTCTTGTCTTTCACTCTCTTTTGGCCCCGCCTTTTAGCAAACATCTCCGCTCAGAATCTCGCTAAGAACCCCTTACCCCAAGACACGGCCGTCGTCTATCTTTTTGAAGAGGACAAATTGACGATCACCCTTGAAAGAAAAGGGGTGAGTTCTGCGAGTGAAGAGCATCCGTATTCATACTTCAACAAGGTTGATGTGACGGAATGTTATTTCTTTTTGAACTATGGCGACGCGCAAAAGAACCCGGCTTTTCCGGTTCGTTATGACGCAGAAGTTCTTGCATTTCTTCAAGGAAAAGGGCTCGTCCTCGTCGAGCATCGGGGAAAGAAGACTTAACGCCGGTCGGCCAAAGGTTTCGAGGCTTCGTTGATTCGTTTATCGATGGATTTGTCGGAAGCACAAGCCGCTTTCCGAAGAAAGTGAACTCGAACTGGCGGTCGGGAGTTACCCTACCGCAAGAGGCGAGGGGCCAGCGCGCCCGCCGAGAAAAGGATAATCGTCCGCGTTTGTTTTTTCACGATGGCGCCTTCGCATTTTTTGGCTGAGACTAAGCATCGCCCCATTCTCGCCTCGATGAAGAGCCGCCGTCGAGGATGTTGCAGTCCATCATTGACATACCCCTTAAGGCCAGATAGGCCTTGTCGCTTCAGCGATAATCGCGGAGGCCGAGCACATGGCCGAATTCGTGGATGATTGTGCGACCATCTTTGGTGTAGCCATTGCTCGGAGAAAAGTGATCGACACCCAAGCATGGTGGCTAGCAGGGGGCTTCGTTCCATCTGCCGGCTGGACTTTGCGAACGCCTTGATATAAACCCAATAATTGGTGTCGCTATTTCCAAAAAAGGCGGATTAAAAAGACCACCCGTCGACATCACCACATTATCGAGGTCGCAGCTCTCGAGGAAATCCTCGTTTTACTGGTGGCGGATAGAACGAGCGGGGACGCCTTGAACAGAAAAAAAGCCCCTGTCGTCATCTATAAATGAGTGCCGCAATGTTTGCAATACGAGGCGTTTTCATCGTTGAGCGTCCCACAGTTGGGGCAGCGGACTTTGATTTCGGTTTTCACTTCGACTTTCGGCTCGGCCGAGTCCGCTTTCGGAGTCAAGGAATCGATGCCTTGACTTGAACCGACGTGGTCATCGAGAGGGCTCATCTTTTTGCCGATTCTGGCAAAGACCGCTGAAAGGATTCCAAAGAAAGCAAAGCCAATGAAGCAGATGGCCACCCATGAGGAGAAGCCCAAGGATCCGCCATCGAGATTTCCGGTGAAACCAACCGTGGCCAAAACAAACCAACAGCCGATGGCGAGGACGATAGAAATGGTTGAGAGGATTTTCCAGATGTTCATTGCATCAGCCTCCTAAAGAACCCTTACAATATAGCGTTAAAATGGCGAAATAGGAAGAAGAAAAGAACTAACCAAAGAGGGAAAAAACGATTTTCCCCCGCTCTTGCAAGCAATCGGCTAGAATGGTCTCGCTTAATAAAAGAAAGGTCTTTTTATGCCCTGCACAACGATTCTGGTCGGTAAAAAAGCCAGTGCGGACGGCTCGACGATGATTGCCCGCAATGATGATTCGCCCTCAGGCGTCTTCCATGTGAAGAAAATGACGGTGGTCGATCCAAAGGACCAACCGCGCCATTATGTTTCAACCTTGTCCCACGTCGAAATAGATCTGCCGGATAATCCGCTCTCCTATACCGCGATGCCCAATGTTGATAAGAAAGACGGCATCTGGGCGGCGGCAGGTATCAATAGCGAGAATATCAGCATGACGGCCACTGAGACCATCACCTCGAATCCCCGGGTCCTTGGTGCTGACCCCTATGTCAAATACGTCGCTGCGAAAGACGGCGAAAAAGAAGTAAAAGGCGGCATCGGCGAAGAAGAACTTGTCGTCCTGGTGCTTCCATACATTCATTCAGCCAAAGAGGGGGCGCTTCGTTTGGGAATGCTCTTAGAGAAATATGGCACCTATGAGCCGAACGGCATCGCCTTCTCCGACCAAGATTCGATTTGGTGGCTTGAATCCATCGGCGGCCACCACTGGATCGCTCGGCGCGTCAAAGATGAAGACTATGTGATCATGCCGAACCAATTCGGGCTTGACTGCTTCGATTTTGCCGATGCCTATGGGTCGCAGAAAGAGAACCTCTGTTCCCAAGACCTCGAAGAATTCGTCGAAGAAAACCATCTGGCTCTCGATCAAAAAGGGCCATTCAATCCGCGCTTAGCCTTTGGCTCGCATGATGATTCCGACCATGTTTACAACACCCCGCGCGCTTGGTTCATGGGCCGCTATTTCAATCCCCGCACCATCCGTTGGGATGGGCCGAATGCCGAGTATACACCCGAAAGCGATGATATCCCTTGGTCTTTGGTGCCTGAGCATAAGATCACGGTCGAGGAGGTCAAATACATCCTTTCATCCCATTTCCAAGGAACCCCATACGATCCTTATGGCAAAGTCGCGGATCCAGAAAGGGGCAAGTATCGGCCGATTGGGATTTCCCGCACCGCCTTCATGTCGATTGCTCAGATCCGGCCGAATTTGCCGAAAGAGTATGCGGCGATCGAATGGATTTGCTTTGGCTCGAATGCCTTCAACGCCATGGTGCCCTTCTATAGCCATACCTCGGTCGTTCCGGCTTATTTTGGCGGAACAACCATGGAAGTATCAACCGATGCTTTCTATTGGTCGAGTCGCTTGCTCGGCGCTCTCGCCGATGCCCACTTCGGTCTTTGTGGAATCCTGATTGAACGTTACCAGGATGCGGTGGCGAACGAAGCCTCCGCTTTGATCCATCGTTACGATAAGGAGTTTGCCAAGAGCGATGATCTTCCAAAGGCCATTGCCAAGGCGAATGAAACGATCGCCGCAATGGCAAAAAAGGAAACCGAAAAAGCCCTTGATGCCATTCTCTTCGCCGCCAGTTGCGCGATGAAGAACGGCTACAACCGCTCCGATAACTGAGCCAATTCGTTTCTTTGGTTATTTTGCTTCGAGTTCTGTCACGGAACCGGTGAGCTACAGTTCGTTTATCGGCTAAGGAAAAAGTTACTTTGACGCTTTTGTTTCGACGATGCCTAATTATTTTTCCTATGATACGACGAATGCTTACGTCGAAAATCCAATCCGGTGCTTTCTTTGTTCATTTTGCCATCCGCCATTATGGCGATGGCAAGGTGAATGCTCACGCCCCCGATGCAAGTGAAAAGGATTGGCTATTTCGCCATTTTCGTTTTCGTGATGGGGCAAAAGCAAAAAGGCCAGCCGATTTGAGCGATTTTTAGGGTGCCATAGCCAAACGGAAAAAGCTTTTGGGAAGGGAATGGATCAAAAACGGATACCTAAAGAAACGAGGCCACGACCATAATAGAAAATTTCTTTGAAACCATAGTGTCGGTAAAAACCATAACTGGGGCTTCCGCGTTTGACCCAGTAGATCGCCAAGCGATGAAAACCTTCGCTTTTCAATTGCGCAATTGCCCTGTCGATCAATTGGTTGCCTAAGCCTTGATGTTGGTATTTTTCCGTCAAATTAATGTGAAGGTGGCAAGGCCAATTCCGGATGCAAAAAAGAGCGAAAAGCCCCTTCTTTTCAAAGGAGATTTGGCTGGGATCGTACGCCATTAAGCGTGGCAGGTAGATTCTCTTCATCGCTTTGACAAAACGGCGGTAAGAGGTGGCACATTCGATATAACCGACGGCGGAATCATCTTCGTCGGCGGCAACAAAGACGTGTTGAGGTTCCTGTTCCAAAAAATAATCGAGGTAATTGATGGGGACGGTCTCGAGTTTTTTGGGATCTTTTTTGTAGCTTTCCCAAGCGGTTTCTTTGCAAATCGAGCGCAGATTTGCCGCATCTTTTGCTTGGTAGGGCCGAATATGGACGTTGCTCATAGGCTTAGCTCGATCATATTGCCTTCGGGATCGAGAAAAGAACTCTCAAAATAACCATCGCCCGTCAAACGGGGGCTCGAAAGAATCTCACAACCCCTCTTTTGCAACTCAATTGTCGTCGCGATGACTTGCTCTTTGCTCCCCATCGCCAATGAAAGATGGACGATGCAGGTGGCGTTCCGCTCAACCATCTTGAGTGACATGTTCGCGCGGGAAAGCAATTCGAGACGCGCCCCGCCTTCGGGGGAAGAAAGGAAATAATTTTCCCATCCGGTCTTGTCGTTATGGTATTTTTGATTGCTGCGAAACCCAAAAACTCCGCAATAGAAATCTTTCTCTTTCTCGATGTCCCTCACATTGAGACAAACGTGCTCGATTTTCATTTTTTCCCTTCCAAGGCTCGCAGTTCTTCAAGATCTGCTTCTTCGATTTTTCGCCCATGGCGGTAGACTGTTTTGTCCGCTTCGGAAATTGGCCGTCTTTCTTGGCAAGGCGAACCATAAGCAACGACGTTGGCGGGAATATCTTTTGTGACAAGCGATCCGGCGCCGATCACCGAATTGTCGCCAATGCTGACTCCGGGCAGAATCGTGGTGGACGCGCCGATCCAAACGTTCTTGCCAATCGTGACTTTCTCGGCATACATGAGCGGTCGGTGCTCCGGGTCGACGGGATGTCCCACAGTCGCAATGACCACATTCGGCCCGAATTCGGTGTGGTCGCCAATCTCAATCTCCCCGTCATCGATGAAAGAACAGTTCACGTTGATGTAGCAATAGTCACCCACCTTGATGTGGCGGCCATAGCAGAAATAGAACGGGGGCTCAATCCAGGCCCAGGTCTTTTTACCAAAGATTCTTTTCATCAAAAGATAACGGTGGACCAAGCCGAAACCCGCTCCACTCGTTTTATTAAAGGCACGCATCCGTCTTTTGGCGGCTTTCCTTTCCATGGGCAATCCTTCGCACTCGTCGCCGAAGAGCTTCCCGGCTTTGATCCTTTCCCGCATCGTTTCCATGTGTCTTTACCTCCAAAATAGTATTTTATGATATTCCTTTTCAATTTTGTTAGGATAGAAGTGGATAGGAATAGTACAAACGAGTATGGAAAATCCCCAATGCCCACAAACTCTATTTGCGGATCAGGAAGAAAAGGTCGCCTATGACGATCCCGCCTTTCCGTTTTATCTCCGACGCAGCAACCTTTTTTCTCTTTTAGGTCATCGGGCCTTGCCTCATGCTCACGAAGACTTTGAATATACATACCTCCTGAAAGGGAGGATGGCCTACGATGTGAATGGCATCACTTACCATCTCGAGGCGGGCGAAGGGATCTTCGTGAATGCCCACGCCCTTCATTTCGGCTATGAAGTCGAGGGGGATTGTGCCTATCTTTGTTTGATTTTTTCTCCGCTATTGCTGACGAACTGCCCTTTGTTCGAAGAACGTTACCTCACCCCCTATCTTTCGAGTGAGTCCGCCTTGTTTTTGCCCAAGAACGACAAGGTTTGTCTTATTCTTCCGGAATTTTGGCAGCTGAAAGAAGCAGGGGCCGACCCCCTTCTCTATCAGTCTTTGCTCTATCGTCTTTGGGACGCTACCTTGCCTCATCTTTCAAAACAAGAGCGGAAAGAAGGACCCCCTTTTCTTTTGGATTTAAAGCAGGCCTTGGCCTATCTCAAGACCCATTATTCCGAAGATGTCTCCTTGACGTGTTTGGCCAATAACCTTGCGGTTTCCCCGAGTTATCTGAGCAAGCTTTTCCGTCACCAACTTCATCTTTCACCGATGGCCTACCTTTCGTCTTTCCGTCTTTCTTTGGCCGCCACGCGGCTCAAAGAAACCGATGAAAGCGTGAAGTCCATCGCTTTTTCCTCTGGTTTTCATTCGGCGAACTTTTTCGCCCGCTCCTTTAAGAAAACCTATGGAGTGACTCCTAAAGAGTATCGGAATCTCGAGCGAAAAAAGGAAAGAAAAACCGATTCTTAACGTGGATTTTCGCAGGGATTTCCTTTGGTTTCTTCCTCGGCTTTTTTGAGTAAGACCCTTTCGAGATCAGCGCCGCTGAAAATCAAAATGACCATGAGGCGGGTGGCCCGCCGATGCTGGGCGGTGTCCATGAAGCCTAAACGTTATTGACGGTTTCGTCCGAGGGAGATGAGATGGAACGAAGCCAGTGTTCCGACGATGATAATAATATGAAAAATAGCGGTGATGAGCGTGAAGAAAGAAAGTTGTCAATCCTGACGCTCGCTTTTCAATGGCTTTTCAAAGAATAACAATGAAACGATGGTGCGCAAAGGGCAGGCAAGAATGCTTCTTTGTTTTTTTGATCAAAAGCGGGCTTTCGCGTTGCATCGGTTCTATCCTTTTCAAAGGCTTCTACGCCTCGTTCAACCTGGCGTTGCCGATGGTCGCCGAAGCGATCTATGCGCAAAAAGATCGGTCAGGTAACGGAATACTAAAGAGAAGCAAAAAGAAAAGGAGCCTTATTGACCCCGGTGGTCATTGGCTATTGTCCCCATGAGTCAGATGCCTGAGGGCGAAACCGGTTACGGATTGGCGAGGGAGTCTGAGCTGGTCTCCAACGGCAAGTTCGTGAGAGCAAGGGTTTTTTCTTAATCAAAATCGGCTTCCTTTTTCATCCCTTGTATAATTAAACGGTTAAATTCACTTTTTGGAGGACTGCCTATGATTATTCGACCTGAAAGAAAAGAGGACTACCGCGCCGCCGAGCAGATGGTGCGGCGGGCCTTTTACAACCGCCATGAACCGGGTTGCAGCGAGCATTATTTCCTTCATATTCTGCGGGATAGCCCCGATTATTTGCCCGCTTTCAGTTTGGTTGCGGAGAACGAGGGAAAGATTGTCGGGGGAATCTATTACAGCAAAGCGTTCATCCGAACGACAGCGGGCGATGTCGCTATCGTGACTTTTGGTCCCTTGGCGGTTGATCCAATCGATCAAAACAAAGGAACCGCCCGGGCTCTCTTTGAAGCGAGCCTGGCCCTGCTCGCCCAGACCGATTACCCGGCGATCGCCATTTATGGCGAACCTGACTACTATCCGCGGCTTGGTTTTCAAAGGGCGGCCAGATTCTCTATCACCGATCCCGAGGGCAATGTTTATGATCCTTTGATGGTTTACGAACTGCGTCCGGATGGTCTTAAGGGGGTCGAGGGCAAACTTTTCGAATCGCCAGACTTTGAGAAAGCCAATGATCAAAAGGCCGTGGCGGAGTTTGATGCTCTTTTCCCTCCGCATCCGAAACTCAAATTCCCTTCGCAATGGCTTCACCTCTGCGATTTGGGCCAGATTGCCAAAATCGAAGAGGGCCGTTACCAAATTCAGTTTTGGGAGATTGTGATTCCGGCCGAGCTTTCTCCGACTTATACGGGGATGAAACCGGGGGTGGGGGATTATGTCACTTTTCGTTGGAATCCTAAGGGCTTAAGCCTTATTGAGACGCGAGAAATCCCCGAGTGAAGCCAAAAGAAGGGGTATTTGCAGGAGCTCTTTGTTCCTCTTTTCTTGCCCCTAGGCTTTGAAGAAAGACGTCAATTCCGATTGCAAAGAATCTCAAGGGAGCAAAAGCGCGGCTGACGAAAGAAATGTTTTTCTCTTTCACTTTTCGCTTTGGCTTTTTTCGAAAGTCGGGGCCCTATTCTTTTATCGTTGCTAATAAATAGCATTGGGGTCGGCTGGAACAGAAGTCTTTAAAGAGCCAAAAAATGCGATGAGGTGTGGTGGTTCGATTGCTTCGACATCGGGGACGACTACCCGATTGTCTTTGACAAAGATATCAACAAGATTGAGACGGATACTCTTGTCTAAACCTCTACGTTTTTAGCGGACAAGGCAGCGCCGCAACCGGCTTAGGCAACACGATTAATTTCGCTTATGGCTCCCCCAACCCGACGCTTGTTCGGTCAATCATCAAAGCCGGCGGCTTTTCCCCGACATCATCACGATCCGTGGCCTGAAAAGCATCCCCCCTCGCTTTCCCGGACTGGAAAGCGCTTTTCGGTACTGTAAAACGCCAGAAATCTGAAAAGAAAACGATAATAAGGAAAAAGGAAAAAAGTTCGATTAAGTCTAGAATATTTCGGCTTTGAAAGAACAATTCCACTTCTCAATTTGGAACCATTGCATATTGGTTAGGGGTTCTTTTTCTGAGCAACGCTCTTATCAAAAGCATGGATAAAATAATCAAGAAATCCTGTCTAGAAGGTCGTGATTGAAAAATTCAGCTTCATAAGTCCTCATTTTTCAAGAAATATGCGGTTTACCTGCAATCACTCAGTTTTTTGATATACCCAACGATGGTTTCCGGTGTTTCCTGGCAGCCTTCTTTAAGCCAATACTCGGTCGCTTTGATGATCGTCTCGGTCATCATGTCGGCGCTCAAAGAGGAAGGAAGGCCTTCATAACGGTCTTTCTGCTCTCCGATGATAAACGCGGATAAAGGTGCTATTTTTTCTTTGGTCTCTTGCAAAAAGATAGGACGGCAGTTGTTGGAAAGAATAGCAGTTATCAATTCTTTTTCGTCCTTTAAGTGATAAAGATAGTGTTCGATGTAGTCCCAATACTCAAGAATGTTCGATTGGGAAAAATCATGGGTTTTTTCTCCCTCGAGGCGACGGGAGAACACATGGTCGAAAATGTCCGAGGTAATGGATAAAAGAACCTCTTCTTTGGATTTGAAATGGGCGTAGAAAGCACTTCGGGATATCTGAGATTCATTGAGAATGTCCTGAACGGTGATCGAAGTATAGTCTTTTTTCTTTAAGGCGCTATAAAACGCTTGATGAATGGCCTCTTTGGTTTTGATGATTCGTTGATCCATGGTGTTCTCGTGATTAATAATAGAACAAAATGTTCGATAATATTCACTATTCTTCTCTTCAAACAAACGGAATCTCGTCTTTTCCGCTTCGTTCCGCTCCGCTCCCTAAAGGGAACTGGCATTCGGAGCATGATTTAACCCTTCTCTTGGTGTGGTGTTTTGTCATTTTCGTTGGAAGCGGGTTTTTACTAAAGTGAACTGTCATTTTTTATATTTAACGAACATAATGTTCTATAATGTTTTTTAATATTGAAAGAAAGACAACACGGAATTATTATTTATTCGAAAAGAGGAAAAAGCAGTATGGCTTGTTTCTTGGTAAGCGCTGGCGAAGCGCTTGTGGTGATGGGAGCGAAATACATCGTTCGCCATCAGGAGAACAAATTCGCTTTAGCGGTTCGCTCGGGTGAGAAGGCTTCCCGGGATACGACGAAATTCGGTGCAGAGGTTCCCTGGAGCAAGAAGCTTGGCTATCTCGAGCTCACTCTTTGGGGCGGGGCGTTCTTGCTTGCTGGAGAACATGTGCTTCATGGCGAGGTCGTTCCCTATCCGCCATTCTTGACCGCTGCTTCGAGCCCGGAGGATACGGCGACGATGCTCCATGAGATGGGGACTGTCGGCGTCACGATGGCCGCAGTTTTGACCATCGCTTGGGGAATCGGGGTTCTCGTGGTGGACTATTTGAAGTATTCCAAACACCAGAAAAAAATGGTTTCGACAGCGGAGGGAGCGAAATAACATGTATTTCCTTACCGCCTTAGTTTGTGCCATCATCGCTGGGATTCTTTGGCTTTTCTTCCGTGACCGGAAGGGACTTCACCTCGATGTGCTGACCATTATTTTCGGCGCAGCTTCCTTGATGTGGCTCGTCGATTGCTTCTTCACCTTGGCGGATGAAGGCGTCTTCCTTTCTTTTGACGATCCTCAAGATGGTTGGATCGCGCTTTGGACCATTGCTGGTGGAACCTTTCTTTGGCTGATTCTTTCCTTCATCTTCAATTTCTCAGGCAAAACCGGAGACTCGGTTTCAAAGGCTAAATAAAGTCGGTCTTTTGCCGGCAGTTCAGGTTTTTTGCCACCTTTGGTCGTTAGCGCTCAAGGTGGCTTTTTTGTGGTTGTTTTCTTTTTCGCAGCCATCATTACCCGTCGATGCGTCAATCGTTGCTTTCTTTGAATTGCCGATTTCATAGGAGACAGTCATTCGTGCATCGAGGGGCGAGAATGGGGCGATCGCGGAAACTCGCCAAAGGGGTGATCTTGAAAACTGTTTTCGTAGAAAGAATGAAGCGCAATGCGAAGAAAAACCAAAGCAAAGAAAATGGTTGCTATTGTTTTTGACGAATATCATCCTTGAATTGGCTCCTGATGATTAGCGGAGAGAAATCATCAGATTACCAAGTTTTCGAACTGTGGTGAGGCGGGTTTTTTCAATCGCTAGAATCAGGGTTCTCCCAGCATTATTTCGTCCATGTTTTGCGGGATAGCCCCGATTATCTTCCCAAATTCAATCGCATTGCCGAGATCGATGGCAACCGCTAGGGAATATTTTTTTCGGGAAATCTTAATTGGAGCTGAGTTTTCTTCTTTTTATTCTTCCAAGGCTCCGAAAAGAGGAGATTATGTTCCGCTCCGCTGACCCAGGAATGGCCCAAACGAAATCGAGAGGTTAGAAATCCCGATCGAAACAACGGTGCCTTGATTCAGCCAATCGCCGCGATCAAAGACGTCATAGACAAGCCTCGAGAGAGTGCTGGCCTATGACGAATCAGAGAGGGTGCTTTATTTTCTTTCGTTTTCAAAAACCATTTGTTTCGATAAGCCATAAGTGATGAGAAAATAAACCGCGTAAAGGGTAAGGATTGTTGCCGAGGAGATGACGATGCCGAGCGAAATGTCACAAGAAAGATATTTCCATGCATCTTTATAGGCGCCGATAAGGCCGATGGCGATGGCGAGCAGGGCAAAGAGCAAAGGATAGACGAAATACAGCGCTTGCTCCTTTAGGAGCGCTTTTTTGACTTGTCTTTTTTCGGCGCCGATCGTCAACAAAAAGCGATAATGCTCTTTTTCATCCATCGCCTCGCTCAAGGAACGGATCGAAAGGATGGCGCAGGCGCTTATCACGAAACTAAGTCCCATATAAAGGGCGACATAAGAGAAGCCGAACCAAACGGTTTCTTGTCCTTTGTAGCCGAAATTGATTCCGAAGCCCATCGCCATCAGAAAAGCGGTCAAAATCAAAGTCAGCGCGACGAAAGCAAGGCTGAAAGCATTGCTGTTGATATGGCTGTTGGCTTGTTTGAGAACGAAGAAATTAAGATGGTTGTAGTAGTGTTTCGAATCGCTTTTTGCCCGGGAAAAAAGAAAGGTTGAAAAAGCGGAGAAGAAAAGGAATGCGGAAATGGAACCTGTGATGAAAACGATGAAACTGGTGGTGATGAAAGCCGCGATCATCAATCCGTAGGACAAAAGGAGAAGAAGCAAAGAAACGATGAGCATCGCCATCATTGTTTTCTTCCGTTTTTGCAACGCCTCGGTTTCGTTTTTCCTTCCACCGAGATAAACCTTGAGAAGCGAGGCGTTGTTGAGCCGGAAAAGACTCAAAAGAAGCGAAAGAGCAATCACTGAAAGGAAAAAAACGGCGCTCAATAAAACCCCATCCCACGAGAAATAGAAGGCGAAGTTTGTTTTCGAAGTAGAGAATAAAGAAGTCGTGAAGAGCCCCAATAATTGGCTGATTCCTACGCCGAGGAGAAGACCGGTGAAAAGCGAGATCAGAGCGGGGAAAAGAATCTCAATCGTCATAATGATCGCAATTTTCCCTTTTGGGAAACCTAGAATAAGGAAAAGGCCGAATTGTCGTTGCTTTCGTTTATAAAAGAAATTGGTTGCGTAAAGAATTAAAAACCCAAACATCAGGCCAACGAGAATTGAGGCTATCCGAAGGGAATACTGAAGCGTGAGAAGACTCGTCATGTTTTTCTCCGCAATCGTCGCTCCGATGAGGTAGAGCGCCTGGGGATAGGCGCCCGAGAAAGCGTAGAAAATGGCGATTGCCAAAGTGAGAGTGACAAAATAGATGCCATAATCCGCTAAACTTTTTCTGGCATCCCGAAGCGCTATTTTGACGTTCATCGTTCAGCCTCCTTTTCGGCCATCTGGCCGATGATGTCTTCATAAAAAGCCTTTCTCGATTTGTCTTTGCGGATCAGTTCGCCAACATTTTTGCCATCCGAAAGGAATAAGACTCGTTCGGCGAAAGAGGAAGCGAAAGGATCGTGGCTGACCATCAAAATCGAGGCGCCTCGTTTTTCGTGCAATTCAGAAAAGGACTCGAGGATTGTCTGGCTCGATTTGCTGTCCAAGGCGCCCGTCGGCTCGTCGGCCAAAAGAAGCCGGGGCGAGGTCGCCATCGCCCGGGCGATGGCGATCCGTTGCTTTTCCCCGCCGCTCATCTCGTAGGGATATTTCGTTAGGATGCCCTCAATATGAAGGAGTGAAGCCATGTCAAGGACCTTGTCTCGGATTTTTTCGCCCGCAACGTTGTTGATCGACAAACTAAGAGCGATGTTCTCAAAGCCAGTCAAGGTGTCCAAAAGGGCATAATCCTGGAAGACAAAGCCAAGGTTTTCTCGCCGAAACCGAGAAAGATCATTGGCAGAAAGACTGTCGATGCTTCGGCCATCGATATAAACTTCTCCGGACGTTTTTTATCCATCGTCGCAACGATATTCAAAAGGGTGCTCTTGCCGCTTCCGCTGGCCCCCATCAATGCCATGAATTCCCCTTTCTGAACGGTAAGGTTGACCCCATTTAGGGCGTGAGTGACGCACTCCCCCTTTCCATAATCTTTTCGTAAGTCGTTCACCATCAGCGCTAAGGCGTTTTCTTCCATGCCATTTTCCTCCGATGCGCAAAAGGTTAGAAAGAAAAGACCTCCCTTTCAAGAGGGGTGCCATCGAATGTGTCGATTTTAACTAGAACTTCTCTTTTTTAGACTATCGTTTCTTCTTTTTTTGCCAAAAACGCGCAAACGATCGTGAAAACGGCGATGGAGAAAAAGAGAGCTAAAACGCTGACTAAGGAAATGAGAAAATGAGTTTTTTCGGAAAAGAGAAAGCCGATAGAAGCGCTCAGCGAGGCCAAAAGGAACAAAACAAGATAGACTAATCCAACAAATCGAGCAAAACGTTTGCCTTTCTTTGAAAAACTATTCTCCCTTGGGAAAGCGTTTTTCCGGTAGCGGAGAAACTCTGGGATCAAAAAAACCAACCCCAAGGCGAGGAGAATAGAAAGCGATAAAGGGAAGAGAACCAGACCCACGAACAGAATGACGGGATTGATGTTCTGATAATGGCGAATGAAAAGCCCGATTCCCGTCCAAAGGGAAGCAAGGGCGATCGGAATCGCCAAGTAAAAGCCGAGTCCATCGAAGAAATTGAGGATGGGGGATGATGAAAAACGAACAAAAGGGGAGAAGACGAAGAAAACATAGAGAAAGAATAGGAGCACGATGCTAAACAGAAAAAGATCAACGAGATAAAACCGTTGCGCGCTTTTTTGTTGGTTTTTCTCTAAAACAGCAAGGCGTTTTGCCAAATCGTCTTCTTGTTCGTCTACTGATGTCTTTTTCTCATTTCGCTTTCCTTGGACGATTTCGTCGACGCTCAGACGATAAAAATCAGCCAATCGATAAAGCATGGCCACTTCGGGTTGGTTTTCACCCGTCTCCCATTTGCTGACCGCTTTATTGGTAACGCCCAGCAGGAGACCAAGTTGAGTTTGCGAAATACCCTTTTCCTTTCTTAAGGCATAAAGGAAGTTGCCCATTTTCAGATTATCAACGTTTTGTGGTTTTTTCATGTGAGATTTAAACGAACTCATTAAGTATAGACCACGAAAAAGAAATGTCTTTCTGAATAAACCAGGGAGAGAAAAGTCCTTCTTTGGGGCCCGGGGGATCTCAGCAGAGTTTTGCCGACTTGAAACCCGGTCTCTTTCTTCACCGTCATGGGAAAGACTCCTTTGCCCACGATCGCCTCATCGTTGCCCGCGGATGCGCAGATGGCCGTCTTCTTAGAGGCTAGCAGTTCAGTACCCAGCCATAACGGGTGCAAAAATGGTGCAAGCTGACGCCATCGAAGGAATCCGGCCATTTGGCCTATTTACATCGTTTTCATTGGTTTTAGAATCGGGTCACTAGGGGGAACAAGTCAGGAACAAGTCAGGAACAAGCCGGGAACAAGTCTTTTTTGATCATCGTTTCGTTTTTTACTTGGCAAAATATTTCTTGCCGCGCCCTTTCTTCCCGTTGGTCTCGATGGCGTTTTGCCCAAGAAGATCATTGAGGATGCCTGAGGCGTTTGTTCGCCCGATCGCGAAGTGTTCCATGGCCTCTTTGGCGGTGGCTCCCTCTTTGCTTTTTTCGAGGAGGAACGAAACGATTTCTCGTGGCTCGACGCCTTTGGCGAGGGACGCGTTTTTCTGGGCCAAGAAATATAGAATCAACTCCGTTTCCTCGGGCTCGGCTTTTTCGCGCAAGACAGGCGTCGGGAAATGGTAGGCCGCCATCGTCTGAAAAATGCGGGGGAAACCCGTTCCGGCCCGATCGGCGATCCCGAGACGACGGAAGAGCACTAGTACCCCTTCGTTTCGAGGATCGCTGACGCCGCCTTTAACGGCTTGTTCTAGCCCCGCCCGGATGCGCCCGGTATTGCGGAAAAGGATTTCCTTCCCCGAATTGATGATGAGCAAGCCGCCTGGCAAGAAGGGCGAATAGTTGCTCAGGGCATTGGCCAAGGCTTCCTTCACGGCGTCCAAGATGTCTTCCCCGCCGATGTCGGCTCCAGCCACGCTCCGATAGGGGTGGGGGAGGAATTGGCTGATCCTCCCTATGGCTTTCTCATAGAAGTCGAACATGTTCCTCGATCACGTCGGCTCATCGGAGGCAACGCGATTAGTCCACTTTTCGCTGGGGTTGTCAGCCTCTCGGCAATCGAAGATGTATTTGTCGTAGACCGTCATGATGAGAGGGGAAGAGGCGAACATCATTAAAGCGGCCCCGCTGAGCGATTCCTTGCCACTACCATCCTTGATGAAACAGCCGATTTTCCTCAAGAAATCTGCGTCTGAGGCATCCTTATAGATGTTGGCTGGGTATCTTTTGTTGAGTTCCTCTCGATAGCGGGAGAGCGTTTTCGGGTCAACCGCGTCGAAGCCATAGCCCATCGGGTTGGGGGAGTAAGTCATAGGATGTCTCGCCGTTATCGACGACCATCGATTTGATTTCGGAAGCAGTGGCAAGATGGTCCCCGTCCCTATAATGGACATAAGACATCGCCAGATTCCTATTCAGATAAATCGGTTTTTCTCGTCTCGGGGCTTCACGAACAACGATTTCCACGATATTGCCTAACGGGGTCGAAACAACATTGACGTCGTCTTCCCGGAGAAAGCACTTATTCACTTTCCCCTGATTGCGGGCGCTGGCGAAAAGATCCTTGATCAGTTCGCTAGGGTTGCTCACCCCGGAGATATCGTTGGGCTTGATTTTCTTTTCGGCGATGCCAAGGTAAATAGTCCCACCGCAGGTGTTGGAAAAAGAGGAATAGGTCTCCCAAAGGCTTTTGGGCAGTCCGCCTTTCGTCTCTTTGAGTTCAACCGTTTGATTTTCTTCGAGTTTTTGGTAACCTTCAAGGGCCATAGGAATCTCCTTCGCCTTCCGTTATATACTGTTCAAAAAAGTGTTCATACTGTTCAAAAAAAGTGTTCAAGTGTTTAAATAGAGCTGAACAGTTCTTGGCTAGCCGATTCAAAATAATCGAGAAATTGTTGTTTTCCATTTCCGCAAAATGGAAATGGCCCAGCCTCAAAGACCTTATTTTGGTTCCTGCTTTGCATATTTCGTCGATGGCAGGAGGGGGCGCATGAAGCACGGGGTTGTTTTATCGGCAAAGACCATCGGATCTTTCTGGCGGATGCGTTCAGAATTCTGAAAGGATTTTCAGGGCGTTTTCTTACCTCGTTTTGATGATTTTTGGTGCAATTTTGGTGCAAGGAAATTAACAATTACAAGAAAAGTGCCGATGTTGTCGGCGCTATTTTATTAAATGGTCGGAACGGTGGGAAGATAGAGCGATTTTTCTTCACTTTAAAAGACAAGAAAATATCGTATGTTTTAGTGCTTCAAAATGCCTCAAAAATTTGGGAAACGAAATGGGTATCCAGCCGCAACAGGTGCCAAATTGGGGCCACTTTTCAGCCTTGTTCAAGTCTTCTTGTCGTTTTGCGGTGGAAATGGAAACCTATTTGAGGATAATCCATTTTCCTTTTCGGTCGGATCCCTCTCTTTTAATTCTTCCTTGGGCCTTCAGAGAGTCGATGATGAATTTGGCCCCGTCCGGAGTGATTCCCAGGCTTTTCGCGATTTCGGCCCTCGTCATCGATGGGTTTTCTTTAAGAAGCAATAGGGTCCTTTCGGGGTTGCCGATTTCTTTCTGGGTAGTGTTCTGGGCAGTGTTCTGGGTAGTGTTCTGGGTAGTGAATGGCTTGGAAACAAACAAAGTAATGGTGGTTCTCCCCAAATCCGAGCGCGTTTCTATCATCGGTTCCGGGAAGCCTTCTCCCTTGGCGGTCTCAAACATCAAGGGGATGCCTCCGCCTTGCTTTTCGCCGACGTTCACGAGATTGAAAATGCTCATCATGGCGAGGTTTCTCGGATCGGAGAGGCCGCCTTTGATCGCGTCTTTCACCGGAATCCTGAAAAGGCCCGGGTTTTCGAAGACGAAGCGGTCGTGATATTTCTTGACCACAACGCCCATTCTCCCATCGTAATCAGCGTTGACCAAGGCGTTGGTCAGGGCCTCTCGAACCGATTTTCTGAGGTCGGTATCATCATCACGCGTCACGCCGTCTTCCTTCATTTTGAAAGGAAGAGGAAGGTCAGCCACGAGCTTGGGGACGACTCGGAAATAAAAATCGCAGACGTTGCCAGACCAATTGCCTTCGTTCGAATAGATGCGATCCGTCCAGCGCACCGTCGGAGTCTCCTCCCGGTGGTCTTGATAATCAAGGAAAAAAGCGGGGTAAAAATCGACGATTTCTTGCCATTTTCCGAACATGAGGAGCCCCGCGTGGGTCGGCCGAATCTTTCCGTCTTTGTCATTGGCGGCCGCTTTTATTTGGCGAAGGAAGTCCTCTTCATCGTAGCGGAGGAAAACGTGATTAGGCTTGGCGGATTGGAAACGGTTTCGGAAAGCTGAAATAGAGTCTTCGTCCAAAGAGTCGAGAGTTTTTTCTTCGACTGGGGCGAAATCAAGCGAAAGGGCGGTTTGATCGCGGAGCATGGCCTGAATTTCCTCGCGGGTGCAGGGGTAGTCGCCCTCGTTGTCGCGTTTGTAGGTTCCGTGGAGAAGGTTATTGTGAATGAAGATTGGCTTCTTGTAGCGGGGCAAAACGGGAATTGTTATAACAACGATTTCCTTTGCATCGAGAGTCTCTATGGTGACGTCCTTATTCTGAAGGACGTTCTCGGAAACGGTGTTGGGGTCATTCACGCCGTTCCAAAAATCGACGACGGTCTTATAGGCGTTGGGAAGCCCGATGACGTGGATTGTTTTGTCTTTGAGCTCTTCCGCCCCTAAAACGATTGTTCCCCCTTCGGTGTTGCAAAAAGAGGAGTAAGTTTCCCATAAACTGGCAGGAATACCACCTTGGGAGGCTTTCGCCTCAAAAGAAAAATTTTCTTTTGAGCCGAGAATCTTAGAAATACCATTCATACATTTTAATTATATCTGAAAATGGCAACTTTAGATGGCACCAATAACATTTGAAAGGTTCAGTCGATGGTTGTCCTTCCGCCCATCAAGGTCCACGAGTTCCGCCACAGTTGCGCGTCCAATTTGATTAAGGAGGGGATTCCGCTTCGCATCGTTGCCCGTTGGCTGGGCGACACCGAGGGGACGATCCTTTCCTATCACTCGCGCCTATTCCCCAACGAGGAGAACAGCGTCGGGACTTTCTTCACCTCGCACCCGATTGCCAAGCCGACTTCAGGCAGTTCGGGAAATGGCGGAAGCCCAGCGCCCGCCCCGGAACCTGAACCAGATCCCGAAGACAAGGACGACAAGAAGAGCGAAGACGAAGACGACGGCCCTGAGATGTAGATAAAATAACCCATTTTCTTTTCGTTCGAATATACTATGCAAAAGAGGAAAAAGAGAATGGAAGAAAAACAAATCGATATACCGGAAACGTACGTCAGAGTAAGCGAATCCAAACTGAAAAATGCGTTGAAAGAATACAGGAATGGTCTTGCGCCTTTCAACGGCTCATTAACGGCCCTTTCGTTCTCGATTGCAATGTTTACCACTTGGGCGACCGCTTCTTCCGATTCTTCCTCTCAAATAGTTCTAAAGTGGGTCTTTTTTGGCTTAGGTTCAGCTCTTTTCGTCGTTTTTGCCACTTTATTCATCGTTGGACTTCTTCGAAAACGATCCGGAAAGGGTACCGAAGAATGGTTTATGGACGAAGTTGAAGGCAAAGGTCATTATTCCAGCGGGCATTACAATAGACGCCTTGGAAGCGGGCAAAAAGCTAAAATCATTGATTGGTCAATCTATTTCTTCTTTGCCATCGGCGTGCCTTTAGCATCTTTTTTGACTGCTTTTGGGGTTAATGGATGGAATAGTAATTGGATTGTTTTGAACGCTGATGGAACCGGAAACTGGGGTATGACTGTTGTTGTTTTTCTTTCGATTGGTACATTAGCATGGCTTCTAATTGCGCGAAGCCTTGTTTCTTTCTTTGCCTTAGAGATATTCGATTACGATGATGGCTTTAATTATCCTTTTGATTGAACAAACGCATTTGTGCATCCTTAACTTGGCCCACCTTTCTCGTTGTTGCGGAGGATTTAGGGGGCGTTTTTGTGTGCTCTTTGGAAACAAAATCATGATTTGTCATGAAAATGCCTATGAAAATGAGAAAACGGCAGTCAGTAAACTTTTATCGGCATTTCTGGTGCGAATCTGGTGCAAAATTATTTACAATTATAAGAAAAGCGCCGATTTTGTCGGCGCTATTTTATAAAATGGTCGGAACGGTGGGATTCGAACCCATGACCCCTACCACCCCAAGGTAGTGCACTACCAAGCTGTGCTACGTCCCGGCGCGGTTTATTATAACCTCCTTGATAGAATAATCTAGTGCGAGTCCTTTCGCGTGCGTACGCGGAAACGTTCCGTTATAATAGACAAGCATTATGGACAGCAAGAAATATATCGTCGTCAAAGGCGCACGCGAAAATAACCTTAAAAATGTCGATGTGGTGATCCCGAAAGATACCCTAACCGTCTTCACTGGGCTTTCTGGCAGTGGCAAATCCACCTTGGCTTTCGATACGATTTACGCCGAGGGTCAAAGACGCTATGTCGAATCCCTGAGCCCGTATGCCCGCCAATTCTTAGGCGGGGTTGATAAACCTGACGTCGATTCGATCGAAGGCCTATCGCCGGCGATTTCAATCGACCAGAAGACTACTTCGCACAATCCGAGATCCACCGTAGGGACTGTGACGGAAATTTATGATTTCTTCCGTCTTCTTTTCGCCCGGGTCGGCGTTCCTTATTGTCCGCATCATCACCGGCCGATCGTGGCTTTCTCGCCGGCGGCGATGACCGATGGGGTTCTCCAATATGAAGAAGGGACCAAAATCCAGATCCTCTCGCCGATCGTCAAACACGAAAAAGGCACGCAAAAAGACACGCTCGAGAAGATCAAAAAGCAAGGCTTCGAACGCCTACGGGTTGATGGCGAATTCAAACTCCTTGCAGAAGTGGGGGAGCTCGAAAAGAACAAACGCCATGACATCGATATCGTCATTGATCGTTTGATCATCAAGAAGGATCTGCGGAGCCGGGTGGCTGAGGATATCGATCTCGCCCTCGATTGGGGCCAGGGCGAACTGATTATCTACACCGAGAAAGGCGAAAAGCTTCTCTCGAGCAACCATACCTGCCCTGAGTGTGGCTTTTCGGTGCCGAAACTCGAGCCGCGCCTGTTCTCTTTTAACGCCCCGTTAGGCTATTGCCCTGATTGCAAGGGCCTAGGCATCTCTCGGAGCGTCGCCGTCGATCTCTTGGTTCCCGATCCGACGAAAACGATCAACCAAGGGGCGATCCGTTACTACAAGAATACCGTTGGCACTTCGAACCTCGAATGGCAAGAGTTCTGCGTTTTGATGGATGCTTACAAGATTCCCTACGATGTGCCTTGGCAGGATCTCAGCGAGGAGCAGCGGCATATTTTGCTCTTTGGTTCCGACCGTGACATCAATCACGTTTTAACTTCGAGTTCGGGCAACCAGACCCACAAGTGGGGCCGAGTCGAAGGGGTCAAGACGATGATCGAACGCCGTTATAGCGAGACTACCTCGAAATGGATGATGCCTTTTTACGAGTCGTTCATGCGGGACAGTATTTGCGAAACTTGCCATGGCGCCCGTCTCAACGAAGCGGCCCTTTCCGTCCAGGTCAACGGGCTCAACATCTATCAGGCGACCTGCCTCACCATCGATAAACTCCTGGTTTGGCTGGACGAAACCCGGGCGAAACTCAGCCCAAATGAGTTGCAGATCGCGGATTTGGTCCTCAAAGAGATTCACAATCGTGCCTCTTTCTTGGTCGATGTCGGCCTCGATTATTTGACGCTCGACCGCCTGGCGATGACCCTCTCGGGCGGCGAAGCCCAACGGATTCGGCTGGCCACCCAGATCGGCTCGCGCCTTTCGGGCGTCCTTTACGTGCTCGATGAGCCGTCGATCGGCCTCCATCAGCGCGACAACATGAAGTTGATTAAGACCCTGAAGGAAATGCGGGATCTCGGCAATACCCTCATTGTGGTTGAACATGATGAAGAAACGATGCGAAACGCCGACTATCTCGTCGATATCGGTCCCGGGGCTGGCATCCATGGCGGCGAAGTGGTGGCTACCGGCTCGGTCGAGGACATCGAAAACGCCCCCGCCTCGGTGACGGGCGATTATCTTTCGGGCCGCAAATACATCGCCGTTCCCAAGGAGCGGCGGAAGGGCAATGGCCGCAAGATCGTGATCAAAGGGGCCAAATGCCATAACCTCAAGAACATCACCGTCAGTTTTCCCTTAGGGACATTGACTGTCGTGACGGGCGTGTCGGGGAGTGGTAAGTCCTCGCTGGTGAATGAGACGCTTTTTAAGGCGATTCAAAAGAAACTCTCGGGCGAAGAGACCTTTCCCGGCGCCTACGATTCGATTACCGGGCTCAACTACATCGACAAAGTCGTCAACGTGACGCAAGAGCCGATCGGCCGCACGCCACGGAGCAATCCGGCCACCTACACCAAAGTCTTCGATGACATCCGCGATTTGTTCGCCCAAACCCCTGAAGCCAAAGAAAAAGGCTTCGACAAGGGCCGCTTCTCTTTCAACGTGCCAGGCGGCCGCTGCGAGAAATGCCAAGGGGCTGGCGTCGTCTACGTCCCGATGAACTTCTTGCCCGACGTCTACGTCAAGTGCGATGAGTGCGATGGGATGCGCTATAACCAAGAGACCCTTTCGTGCTACTACAAAGGCAAAAACATCAACGATGTCCTTGAAATGCGGGTCGAAGAAGCGATGCATTTCTTTGAGAATCGACACGAAATCTACCGCAAAATCAAAACGCTTTATGACGTGGGTTTAGGCTACATCAAGCTCGGTCAACCCGCGACCACCCTCTCTGGTGGGGAGGCCCAGCGGGTCAAACTCGCTTTCGAACTCCAGCGGCGGCCGACTGGCAAAACAGTCTACATTCTCGACGAGCCGACGACCGGCCTCCATAGCGATGATGTCAAACGGCTGATCGCCGTGCTTCAAAGTATCGTGAGCCATGGCGATAGCGTCATCGTGATCGAACACAACCTCGACATGATCAAAGTGGCGGATTATCTGATTGATATCGGACCCGAAGGCGGCTACCGTGGCGGGCAGGTGGTGGCAACGGGCACCCCCGAAGAGGTCAGCGAAGTCAAAGAAAGCTACACCGGGCAGTTCTTGAAAAAGGTCCTCGCTGATGCCGAGGCCAACCAGCAAAAGGAATAGTAAAATAAAAATATGGCAATCGCAGTTTTGGTTGTAGCGCTTCTCCTCGCCGCCGTTGGCGTTGGCTATTTGGTTTATTTTCTCCGTGACTTCATCAAGAACCCAACCGAAGCTTCCTTTTCGAAGAAAGAGACGAGGATCTTCCTTTCTTGCATCGGGGCAATCACGGTGGGCTTCACCCTCCTGATGCTCGCTCTTTTCCTCGCCCATCCAGAATGGAAAATGATGACGAGTTACGCCACCAATCTTTTTGCGGGACGAGCGATCTCTTATCCTTATCAGCTGTCTTTCGCCCTCATTGGCATGGCCTTCTTCGCTCTCAGCGCTTCGCTTTTATCGAGCAGCTTTGCTCTTCATTACTACAAGACGAAGATGAAAGATCCGCAAAAAAAGATCTTTACTTATCTTTTATGGGGCGATATTCCTTTCCTGATTCTGTTTTTCTTGATGTGGACCGAAGGCTTGGCGCCTTATCTTTATTACCCGCTCGTCAACGGCTTCTCCTTGACTGGGAGCGGTTGGCTCTGGACCACCTCGGCTCAGATTGGGAATTATCAAGGTCTCCACATCGCCTTCTATGGCATCATCATTCTTTTTGGCGTTTGCGTCTCCTATTGGGTGAGCGACCACAAGTTCTATCAGGAATTCCATAAGCACGGCATCCTCGATACTGTGGTCCTGATTGCTTTTCCCGCCGGGGTGATCGGCGCCCGGATTTGGTATGTGGTTGGCAACTACGAACGGGAATTTGCCAGTCAGATCGCCGCGGGCAACATTGGCTCGATCTTCGAGATTTGGAACGGGGGTCTCACGATTCTCGGCGGGGCATTCGCCGGGGTTTTAGCCGGAGTTTTGTTCCTCCATTACCGCCGGAAGTACGTCAATCTCCGCTGGGCGATGGATGTCTGCCTCCCGACGATTTTGCTCGCCCAGGCCATCGGCCGCTGGGGCAATTTCTTCAATAGCGAAGTTTATGGCGCCAGCGTCAAATTGAGCGATGGTTGGCTTTGGCTACCGAACTGGCTCGCCCTCCAGATGAACACCAATAATGCCGGGGGTTACCTTGAAAGTGGAATGATCCACGTCCCGCTTTTCCTCATTGAAAGCCTCCTCAATATCGCTGGCTATTTCCTCTTGGTCTATGGTCTTGGGAAAGGGCTTAAAAAGTTCGTGGTCAAAGGCGACATCGCCGCTGCTTATTTTCTTTGGTATGGCGTCGTCCGCCTCATCATGGAGCCGCTTCGCGATAGTACCTTCAACATGGGGGCCGACAACAGTTGGAGCATCTCGAACTCGATCGTTTACATCGTGCTTGGCCTAGGGCTGATGCTCTTTTTCCATCTCCACGATTATCTGATGGCAAAAGAACATTCGCTGATCCCCGCCTCTTTTTCCGCCTTCTTCGCCCTCGCCTCTTCACTATTCCTTTTCTTGCCGAGTTTGACCGCTTCGATCGGGAACGGCACGAATGCCAGTGTCCTCGAGCGCTACCAAGGCTTTGCCCTCCTTTTCTCAGGGCAGGCGCCGGCTCTTCTCCTCGCCTTCATCATCGGGCTTTTGTCCCTCATCCTTTATCTTTTGTCTTTCTTGGTCCGCCTCTTTAAGAAAGAAAAAGCTTATTCGCCCCTTCTTTGGGCGGGTTTTGCCAGCGCTTTGCTCAGCGCGGTTCTCTTCTTGCTTGGCAAAAATTGGACCACGCTGCCCACGAAGGGCACCAGCGGGGCCATCGCCTATTCGCTCTCCTATGGTTTTGTCCTTTACGCCCTCGCTCTTCTCCTCTCCGCGAGCGCGGCTTTTGCCGAGCTCTTCAGTCAAAAGCAAAAGGCCAAGGCCTTACTCCGAGCTCAGGAAAATGGGGAAAGCGACCACCCGGAAGCGTTGTAAGGTGTTTTTCCCCTCAAAGCGCGCTATCATGAAAGATCATAAGGCGGTGGAAGCATGATCGAAAAGAAAGTCATCATTATCGGCGCGGGCCCGGCTGGTTTAAGTTGCGCCCTCTATTTGAAACGGGCTGGTCTTGATCCCTTACTCCTCGAAAAAAGCGCACCTGGCGGCAAACTGCTCAATCTCGCCGAAATTGCCAACTATCCAGGCTTCGGTCCCACCGATGGCTTTACGTTAGCTCAGGCTTTTATTTCCGGCGCCGAAAAACAAGGCGTCCAGGTCACTGCTGCCGAGGTCGTCAGCGTTTCGTTCGCCGCTCCTTATTTTGAAATTCGCACTCGGGCGGAGACCTATCGCTCTTTTGCGGTTGTGGTGGCCTCGGGCCTAGCCAATGTCCCGAGCATTCCGGGCGAAAGAGAGCATCTCCAAAAAGGCGTCTCCTATTGCGCGACCTGCGATGGGCCGCTTTTCCGCAAAAAAGACGTTGCCCTTTATGGCGAAGGCGAGAAAGCCTACGAAGAAGGGCTCTATCTGGCCAATCTTGTTCACACCCTTTATTTCCTTTCGCCCGATTCCTTGACGGGGGCAACCCCGCTCAGCCAAGATCTATTAAGCCGGGCCAACGTCGTCAGCTATCCGAATGCAAGAATCCTGCAAATCCGCGGTGCTTCAGCCGTCGAATCAATTCTTTTTGAGTCAAATGGGATTCAGAAAGAAGTGGGGATTGCCGCAATTTTCCCTCTTTTAGGCGAAAAGAGCGCTTCTTCCTTCCTCTCGCCGCTCAACCTGATGCTCGACCGGGGTTTCATCCCCGTCGATTCCAACATGATGTCTTCTTGTTCGGGTTTATTCGCAGCGGGCGACATCGTGAAAAAGAATCTGCGCCAGGTGGTGACGGCTGCCAGCGATGGAGCCTTGGCGAGCCAAGGGGTTCTCAATTATCTCCGTAATCAGGGAGTTAAATAAAGGCATGGACACGAAAATGAAACTCGTCCTCGTGAGCGGCGTCGCCGGGGCGGGGAAAACGACCTTCGCCTCGGTTTGCGAAGAAAAAGGCTACCACGTGATCGAGGAGTTGCCGGTCTCAATGATCCCGTCTTTGCTCGATGTTTTCAAAGCCAAGCCAAAGGAGTACGCCAAAAACGCCCTCTTCGTCAATATCGTCAAAATTGGAGACGCGGCCACGCTTTTGCGTTCCGATCCAGCCTTCGAGACCCAAGTGGTGGGCCTCGATTGCTCGCGCGATGTTCTCTTGACTCGGTTCCGCTTGACCCGCCACATCCACCCGCTTCAGCCGAAAGGTTATACCCTAGAAGAGGCGCTTGACATGGACGAGAAAGCGATGAAAGAAGTCCAGCCGCTCCTCGATGTCTATATCGACACGACTGGCCTCACCGAAAAGGATCTTCGCAAGAAAGCCTCGGCGATCTTGGGGGATCAGAAAAGCCGCCTCAACGTGATCTTTTCTTCCTTTGGCTATAAGTATGGTCTCCCGCGCGATGCCGAGATCGTGATCGACGCCCGGGTCTTGGCCAATCCGTATTGGGTCAAAGAGCTTTCGCGGATGACTGGGCTCGATAAACCCGTCATCGACTACATCGAGAAAGATCCGAAAACCCCGCTGATGATGGAGAAACTCTATGGGATTCTCGATCCCTATTTTCAAAGCGCGATCGAAGAAGGCCGGCCTTATTGCACCGTTGATGTCGGCTGCAGCGGCGGCCAACATCGTTCGGTTTTCGTGGCGGAACAACTCTATGCCCACTATCAGAATCAATATGCGTGCACCGTCTATCACCGCGAGATCAACCGCTACGTCGAGGACGAGAAGGATTGATGGAAAAAAAGCCGATTTCCTTTGCCTTATTGGCTAAAGAAGAAGCCGCCCGGAGTCCGCGAAGCGATGAGGAGAAACGGGCCCTTCTTTCGGCGTTCATTCGCATCAATGGCTATCTGCGTCTCACCAAAGGCGAAGAGGGAATGGAACTTCAAAGCGAATCAGCGTCGATCGCCAAAACCATCTATCAGTATCTCCATGAACTCTATGGGGTCGAACCCCATTTCGCCTACACCCGGAGCGCCGGTTTCCTCAAGCGAGTCGTCTACCATGTTTTGGTTGGCAAAGAGGCCGAGGACATCCTGAACGACCTTCAGGTCGATTTCTTCGCCCCGGCTTTCCCGAAAAGCTTATTGGCTTCCCCTTCAAGCGCCGCTGCCTACCTTTCCGGCGCTTTCTTGGCTGCCGGTTCGGTCAATGACCCCGTCTCCAGCAACTACCATCTCGAGATCGCCTTGGCCGATGAAGGCTATGCCAAAGCCTTGAGCAGGGAGTGGAACAAGGCGGCGAATCACCAGTTTAACAGCAAGATCGTCCTTCGCCGGAAACGCTATGTGGTTTATCTCAAACGGAGCGACGAGATATCGGATTTTTTGATTTTGATCGGGGCGAAGCAAGCCTGCCTTCAATTTGAGAACATCCGGGTCGACCGCGACTTCGCCAACATCGATAACCGCCTCCGTAACATCGATACCGCCAACTATGGCAAGACGACGAAGGCGGCTGAGCGGCAGATTCTTGAGATCCACTATTTCGAAAAGAGCGTCGGCTTCGACAAAATCGATAATCCCAAGTTGAAATCCCTCCTGCAACTGCGGCTCAAAAACCCCGATGCCTCCTTGGATGATTTAAGGAGAATGTTGTCGGAAGAACTCAATACCGCGATCAGCAAAAGCAATGTGAATCATCTCTTCCGTTCCCTCGATGAGGAATACCAGAAAGCGCAGGAACATGAACGAAAAAAACGCCAATAGTCTCGATGTGCTCTCCCAACTCGGGAAGCGGGTGGCCTATCTGCGGAAGGAACGCCATTATTCTCAATTGGCCTTGGCCCTTCAGTGCGGGCTCACCAAAAGTTACCTCTCCGATTTGGAAAGGGGGATGCGCAACCCGACCCTCAAAGTCCTCGCCCGTCTCTCCGCTGGCCTCGGCGTCACCCTTGAAGAACTCTTCCGCGGCGTGGTCCCGCTCGATCAGTTACTCTAAAGAGTAAAGCGATATATCGATATTTCCATGCTTGTATCTTTCCCTTTTTGGTTTTCGTTTGTATAATCATAAATGCGGTTTAGATAAGGAGGACATCATAGAATGTCAATTAAACTAGCCATCAACGGATTCGGACGCATTGGCCGTCTCGCATTCCGCAGAGCCTACGACGTAGGCGGATTCGAAGTCGTCGCGATCAACGATTTGGTCGACGCGAAAACCTTAGCCTATCTCTTAAAGTATGATACCACCCACAGAGGCTGGCACCAGGATGAGATCGACAGCGAAGTCGTCAAAGACGAAGCTGGCAACATCATCGTCAACAACCTGATCTGGAAGGGCAAGAAGATCCCGGTTCTCGGTCAGAAAGATCCGAAGAACCTCAAATGGAGTGACTACAAGGTTGACCTCGTTTTGGAATGCACTGGCCGCTTCAAGGGCGTCGCCGATGCGATGGTCCACGTCGAGAACGGCGCCAAAGGCGTCATCATCTCGGCTCCGTCGGACAAGGATACTCCGACCTTCGTTTATGGTGTCAACACCGACAAACTGACCAAAGATATGAAGGTCATTTCAGGCGCTAGCTGCACCACCAACTGCTTGGCTCCGGTCATGAAAGTCCTCGAAGAGAAGTACGGCGTGAAGGGTGGCTTTATGACCACGGTCCACGCTTACACCAACGATCAGACCACGCTTGACCTCGCCAAGGGCAACCTCCGCCGCGGCCGGGCCGCTGCCGCCAACATCGTTCCGACCACGACTGGCGCCGCCAAAGCGATCAACCTCGTTATTCCCTCGCTCAAGGGCCGCCTTCAGGGCGGAGCCATCCGGGTCCCGGTCATCGATGGTTCGCTTGTTGATCTCAGCTTGACCTTGAAGAAACCGGCGGCCGATGTCGCCGAAGTCAACGCCGCGATGAAAGCCGCTTCCGAAGGCGAACTCAAGGACGTCCTTGGCTACACCGAAGACGAAATCGTCTCCAGCGATATCCTTGGCCGCAGCGAAGGCTCGATCTTCGATGCCACCCAAACCATGATCTACAGCGATCCGGAAGGAACGCAGTACGTCAAGGTTGTCAGTTGGTACGATAACGAGTACAGCTTCACCTGCCAGTACATCCGCCTTGCCGCTGCTTACGGCAAAGTCCTTGGCTGCAAGTAAGCATAATCGTTAAGAATCCGCTAGCAAAGAGCCCATTTCCCTCGGAATTGGGCTTTTTTTGATTGCAAACCCCCTCTTTTCTCTTTTTTCTTTTCAGTTAGCGGGGGCGGAGTTATGATAAAAATGCGGAAAAAAGGAGTCCGCTTATTTGTTCATCATGAAAAATAAAATCATTCTTGTTGTTTCTTCCTTGGTCTTGCTCGCCTCCTGCGGCACCAACAACAATGTGACTGCTTCGTCAATTGACCTTGCCACAGCAACTGCCACTTTGAAGAAGGCGATGGAAGCGGAGACGGCCTCCGATGCATTGGGCATCAAAGCCACCGCCAGTTTTTCGGCCAATGTTGATATCAACATTCCGGCGGAAATGAACGAGTCGGACGACTTGGCTGCTCTCCAAGCGGATGCGGGCTCTTCGAGCGCAAATCCGATCAATTCGATTAAGGCGAGCGCTTCCCTTAGCGACATAAGCTTCGAAGCGATGGTTTCTGGTTTATCCGCAACTTCGCTCGCCGACCTCAAAGCTTCCGTCGTTGCCTCGGCCAGCGCCAAGTTCAACGTCGAAGGCGTTTCCGCTTCGGCTATCACTGGCGATTACGCCAACATGAAAGTTGCCGCTTATCTTGCCAATGGCAACGTCTATACCGATGCCTCGAATGAAACTTTCGTCCAATTTGGCAATTTCATTGACTCTTTGACCAGTTCGAACCCGACGACCGTCAGTGCTGGCAAGTATCTCTATCCGGATGCTGTGAGCGCGAAGAATCTTCCGGTACTTAGCGAGAAAGTCAAAACTCAAATCACGAGCAGCGTCGCGGCTGCTATGGATCAGCTCGCCAGTTACAAAGATTATTTCCAGACCGTTTCTTATTCTGATGGGACCTATGGCCTTAATGCCTCGCTCAAGAAGAACGATCTCATTTCGCTTGTGGCTCTCCTCGCCGCAAAGAACGCCGGCAGTTCGAGTGCAGCTGGGGGCATGGCTTCGGCGGCCGCCCTTCTTATTCAGTTTCTCAACGTCAACGCTTGCGATTTCAAGATCACTTTCGACGAGAAAGGCTTGATCTCCTCTTCGTTTGACCTCGATATCGGCGTCGACACCACTTTTGGCGCAATCTATCAGAGCGTCGCTGGCGCGAGCGCCGAAGTTCCAAGCGCCTACGCCTCGCTCTCTGAGAAAGCCGCTTTGGCTTTCAAGTACAATGTGAGCTTCCTCCAGGGCAAAGATGTCGTGGTTGCCGCTCCGAACGCGAGCGAATACGTATCCGGCAGCAGTTCGGCTCCGATTGCCGCTTAATTCGTCGAAGCCACCTATCGATCTTTGGGCTCTTGCCTTCGGGTAAGGGCCTTTTTTCGTTCAGTCGGTAAAATGTTCCATATTTATATGGAAGTGGCGGAAAGAGTGCTATCATAAAACACGCAAGGAGCAAATAAAAACAATGCTTACTGTCAAAGACCTGTCGAAATCGCAACTCGAAGGCAAACGCGTTTATGTTCGCGTCGACTTCAACGTCCCTCAGAAAGAGGGCGTGATTCGGGATACCAACCGCATCAAGGCGGCTCTCCCGACCATCAATGATCTAACCGCGAAAGGTGCCCGGGTTATCCTGATGAGCCACTTAGGCAAAATCAATTGGAAGGAACCCGATGCCGCCAAGATCGAAGAAATGAAGAAAGAAAACGATATGACTCCGGTCGCCAAGGCTCTCCAAGAGCTCGTCCCCGACACCAAAGTGCATTTCTGCCCGCTTACCCACGGCCCCGAACTCAAGAAGGCGGTCGATGAGCTGAAGAACGGCGAGATTTTGCTCGTCCAGAATACCCGTTACGAGAAGGGCGAAGAGAAGAATGATCCGAAGTTGGCTGCTGAATGGGCCGCTTTGGCCGATGTCTTCGTCATGGATGCGTTCGGCTCGGCTCACCGCGCCCACGCTTCAACCGTCGGCGTCCCGACCATCCTCAAAGCGGAAGGCAAGATTGTCGCGGAAGGCTATTTGATGATCAAAGAAGTCGACAACTTAACCAAGTGCGTCCGTCCGACCGCTTCCGATCGTCCTTATGTCGCCATTCTGGGCGGCTTCAAGGTCTCCGATAAGATCAAGGTTATCGAAACCTTGCTCAAGAAGTGTGACAAACTCTTGATCGGCGGTGCGATGGCTTATACCTTCAAGAAAGCCCTTGGCATGAAAACCGGCAATTCGCCCGTTGAGGACGACCAGCTCGACTATGCCAAGCGTTGCTATGAAGAAGCCAAAGGCCGGATCATTCTTCCGATTGACAGCGTCGTGACCGATAGCTTCGATCCGAAACCGGATCGGCAAATCAAGACCATCAAAGGGGACATCCCCGATGGCTTCCAGGGCGTCGACATCGGCCCGGAGACCCGCGAGCTTTATAAAGCGGAAATCCGCAAGGCCAAACTGATCTTCTGGAATGGCCCGATGGGCGTCTTTGAGCAGCCGGAGTTCCAAGAAGGAACGAAAGCCATCTGCGAAGCGATTCGCGAAATCAAAGGCAAAGCCTTTACCGTCTGCGGTGGTGGCGATAGTGCCTCGGCCGTCAAACAATTCGGCTACAAGACCGATTTCTCCCACGTTTCTACCGGCGGCGGCGCCTCGCTCGAGATGATTGAGAACGATGGCCATCTTCCTGGCGTCGACGTCTTGGCGTAAGGACAAAACCATGCGGAAGAAATTGCTGCTTGGCAACTGGAAAATGAATAAGACCCCCGCCGAGGCCAAGGCTTTTGCCTTAGCCGCGGGGGAAATGGTCGACTTCGCCGCCTCGCATAACATCGACGTCGGCGTCGCTCCGACTTTCGTTTGTCTCGAGGCTGTCAAAGAAAACATCAATCCGAAATGCATTGTGGCCGCTCAAAACGTCAATGAGCACGACCATGGTGCCTTCACGGGGGAAGTGTCGATTCCGATGCTGAAAGCTCTCGGGATCGGTTGGGCGATTTTGGGCCACAGCGAGCGTCGCGCCTACAATGGCGAAACCTCAGCCGCCTGCAATCTCAAGATCAAAGCCCTCTTAGCCGCGGGCATGACCCCGGTCTATTGCTGCGGCGAATCCCTCGATACGTTCAACAAAGGCGAAACCAAGAAGTTCGTTGCTGAGCAAATCCGGGTCGGTTTAAAAGACCTGACTCCGGAAGAAGCGGCGAAAGTCGTGATCGCCTATGAGCCGATCTGGGCGATTGGGACGGGCAAAAGCGCCTCGAAAGAAATCGCCGAAGACACGATCGGTTTCATTCGGCGGACCCTGCGCGAAAGCTTTGGGAATGTCGCCCTTGATATGCGGATCCTTTATGGGGGGAGCGTCAAGCCGGAGAATGTCGCCGAATACATGAGCGCCGAAGATATCGATGGCGCCCTCGTCGGTGGCGCTTCGCTTGAACCCGTTTCCTTCAAAGGGCTGATCGACGGGATGCTCAAATAAAACTGCCGCGTTCGTTCTTTATCTTATGGAGGTGACAATATGGACAATTCTGCCATCTATAGCGAAGACCATTCCCACGTTAACGTCAAATTCTTAGGCGTGGTCTTCCTTTATATGTTTCTCGGCTTAGCCATCACGGCCTTGACCGCCTTTGGCTTCGCCGCTTTCTTGGCTAGCGCTTATCGCGACCCGACAGGAGAAGCCTATCTCAATCAGATGGGCCAGGAAATCCTGATCTTCAGCGTGATTGGCGCCGCAATCGTTTCGCTGGTCGATGGCTTCGTGCTGCCGTTCGTCTCAAGGCGGACTGGCCGGGCCCCTTGGTTCGGCTACATCCTTTATGCCTTGGCGATGGGAGTCATGCTTTCCATCTTTTTGTTGGTGGGGGTTCCCTTCGAAATCATCGGCGAAGCCTTTGGCCTCACGGCGGCGATCTTCCTGGTGATGGCGCTGGTCGGTGCCTTCAGCAAGGTCAATTTGACCCCGCTGGCCTATATCGGCCTCTGCCTCTTGATTGGCGTTTGCATGGTGTCGGCCTTCTGGGGCATCTATATGTTGGTGGCGGGTTACCAGCAGCTTTATCTCTATTATTTCCTCGGTTCCTTGGCCATCATCGTGATCATGATGCTTTTCATCGCTTACGACGTGAATCGGATGGTGGCGATTGCCGATCAAGGCATGGCTACGACCAACGCCGCTCTCTACTGTGCTTTTTCACTCTATAGCGACTTCCTTGTCCTCTTCATTCGGATTCTCTATCTCTTGCTTGCGACGAGACGCAATTAAAAGAGGAATAGTCCTTCGGGCCCGTTCGCGCGGGCCTTTTTTATTTCTTTGACCTCGATTCGCTTTCCCGAATGAAGGGAAGGGGAAAGTGGTGCTACAATAAAAACAAAGATGAGGAGGAAAACAATATGGCGAAATTCTTAGGTTGCGATTGTGGGTCGATCGTCGGCGTGATTCAAGAAGGCAACTGCACGCCAGAGTGCTGTGGCAAAGAGATGAAAGAACTGCCGATCCATAAGAAAGACGAGGAAGGCAAAGAGAAGCATGTGCCGCTCGTCCACGAGGAAGAAGGTAAGGTCTATGTCCAAGTCGGCAGTGTTCTCCATCCGATGGAAGACAAGCATTACATCGATTGGATCTATCTTCTAACGGATAAAGGCGCCCAGCGCAAGATCTTGCATCCGGGTCAAAAACCTGAAGTGGTCTTCCTCATCGGCGAAGGCGAAGTGGTACTCGAGGTCATCGCCCATTGCACCAAACATGGTCTTTGGGAAGCCGATCTCGACTAGTGAAAGAAGAGAATGGAGCGGGGATAAACGCCCGCTCTTTCTTTATGTCTACGCATGCGCTTAGGCGCGTCACGCAGGCGCCTAAAGGGAAAATTCGAAGAAAATGATCATTTATTTCTTCGATTCCATCGAATATTTTAATCATCTTGACGCAAAGGTGTTGACACTTTTTTCCAAGTGGCTAGAATATTCCTCGCTGCCCTTAAGAAGGCTGACTTCGAGAGGACAGGGGTACGACAGGCGAACGACGGATTGAAGCAGCGCAAAACTTCTTCAAAAAGTTGTTGACACAGAAATGTGGCAAGCCTATAGTATCAAAGCGCGCAAATTTGGGTAGAACCCCCTTGCGAAAGCAAGAATTGCGCGGTCTGATCTTTGAAAACTAAACAGATGTACAACATACACTTAACGTCGATTCTTTTTTGAATCAACAATAACCAGATAATTTATTTGAACTAGATCTAACTTTTTGAGAGTTTGATCCTGGCTCAGGATGAACGCTGGCGGCGTGCCTAATACATGC